>Ga0187827_10003227_pt1 | contig 21267 bp, 15 predicted proteins | sample ETNtaG_39_FD_167969 | JGI IMG/M metagenome (GOLD analysis project Ga0187827, IMG submission 167969) | Marine microbial and viral communities from oxygen minimum zone, Eastern Pacific Ocean - ETNP2014_SV_150_PacBio MetaG (Illumina Assembly) | ecosystem: Environmental > Aquatic > Marine > Hypoxic... | reverse complement strand
TGGTATGTACAATTTTGAAGGGAATATGGCGCTGATATGAAAACAAATCACGTGTTGGCATCAGAATCTGATTCAATTTTGACGGTTGTCCAGAAGATTAATTGTGGCAAAACAAAAGGTGCTGCTGTTGGAATTGCTGTTATTGTTGATAAGAGTAATGTTATAAAGGGTGTAGTAACTGATGGAGACATTCGTAGGGCTATTTCAGATGGAATAGATTTTTCAATTCCAGTTCGAGAAATTATGACTACTAAATATATATTCGTATATGATAATCTTTCCAGAACAGAACAACTTAAGGTAGTTTTGGAGCAAGTAAGAAGGATTGGAAGGCTTGGAAAGCTTGAAGATCCAAGAATAACGAGGGTTATTGTATGCAAAAAGAATTATGAATTCGTAGATATTGTAAATTTTGGAGATGTAAACTTTCAAAGGATATCAATATATGGCATGGGTTTTGCCGGCTTGACTCTTGCGCTGACTTTTGCTGAGCTGAACCAGCTTGATATAACTGGTGTAGATATTGATGAGGATTTAGTTAGGAATTTGAATAAAGGGATTTCTACAATATACGAAGATGGCTTGCAATCACTACTCGCATATTGTAATGACAAAAAGGCAATCACTTTTAAGCATTCCAAAGAAGATATTGATGCAGATATTCATATTGTTGTGGTTGGAACACCTGTTGATGCGAATAATAAGCCAGATTATAGCTACCTAGAAAATGTGATAAAACAAATTGGTATGAGTTTAAAGCAATATGATACTGTAATATGTCGCTCAACGGTACCAGTAGGTACCACTCGTAATTTAATAATACCAATATTGGAGAAATGTTCTGGTATGAGGGTTGGTAAGGACTTTCATGTTGCTTTTGCACCAGAAAGAGCTGTTGAAGGTAAAGCTTTAAAGGAGTTGAAACTGTTGCCTCAAGTAGTTGGAGGATACTCTGGACATTGCTGCGAAGTAGCTTCAAATTTATTTTATAAAATTACTCCCTCTATAATAAAAGTCAAAAATTTAGAAGCATCTGAGATTATTAAGATAGTAAATAATACATTCAGAGATGTGGTTTTTGCATTTGCTAATGAAGTTGCTTTGCTGTGTGATAATTACAACTTAGATGCTTACGAATTAATTGAGGCTGCTAATGAAGGCTACCCAAGAAACGTAATTCCTTCTCCCAGTCCCGGAGTGGGAGGAATATGTTTGTCAAAAGATCCTTACTTGTATTCCTGTAATAATGATGGCGACATATCATATGTGCCTCAATTTGGGGAAATAAGTCGCTCGACTAATAAAAGAATGCCTGAGTACGTATATCAAAAATATAGAAAGTTTATTAACGATAGTAACTTAAAGTTACATCGCACTAATATTAAGGTGTTAGTGGTTGGCATCACCTTTAAAGGTATACCTGAGACTTCAGATATTCGCAATTCTCCGGCAATGGATTTAGTCGCTTTGTTAAAGAAAGATGGTACTACTGTGTTGGGCTGTGACCAAGTGTTGACAATAGATGATATTAATGCTTTGGGAATTATTCCAGTTAGCATGGAAGAGGGCATGGTAACATCAAATGCTGTTTTTATTATGAATAATCACCCTCAAAACACTAAGTTTGATATATATAGATGTTTATCTCAAACCAAGAAACCTTTTATGTTCTTTGATGGTTGGAGATTGTTTAATAAATATGAGATAGAGTCAATCCCAGGCGTTTTATATTCAACGTTAGGGTACTCAAGTAATGAAATTGGCTTTTGTGCTACAGAAATAGAGAAGTATGTTCTTCGAAGAGATACAAATACAAAATTGATCATACATCTTCCACAAGAGAAAGATATAAACCTTTTAAGTCACGATGACAGACGCAAATGGAATGAAACTGTGCCGCGAAAATCTTTGTTATGGGCTGCTGGTGGTGGATCCTATGTATTGGGAAAAAAATATATGCCGCTTGTCAAAAGAAGTGCTGATAGCCCAAGTAATCCGTATAAGTTAACGATATCAACAGGCCTGTCAGATTGTTTTGAGGAAATGATTAGCCCCACATTGCTAATTAGGGAGCTTTTTGAAGAAATTGTAATTTTAGATAAAGATGAGAACCTTTTAGTTGCAAAATTTACAGGTGAAGATGTTAACAGTCTAAGACAGATTAACCATTTATCAGAAACTGCGATTACGTTAGCATCCAAGAAAGCTGGGATATTTTGGAAAGGCGTGAGATTTGTTAAAGCAAATATAGAGAAAAATCTTTTGATTGACGAAGTGAAAGTAATTTGTAGCGATTTAGAAAGAACTAGTAGCGCTTTGATACATCACGATGAGATGCATGGAACAATCAATGTGCTATTTGCCATTTTATTGCCGGAGCTCAATTCAATTAAAGAGTTGAGCTTTTTTGACACGGAAATGCAAATAAGTGCTAACAGGAGAAGCTACCCATTAGACAGGGAAATATTCCTTTATGATTTGGAAACAAACGATTTGCTTTCGACAGATAAGAAAGAAGTGGTAAATGATGCTAAGCCACTCATGACGTCTCATGCAGAGTTCCTAATTGAATATATACAAAAGAATAGTAAGGTATTGTATGATTAAAATCATCGTTGATTTTTGTCAAAACCACAGAGGTGATCCAGTAATTCTCCAGGAAATGATTCACCAGGCAAAGGAAAATGGTGCTGCCTATGGCAAAATTCAGACTATATTCTCAGGTGATTTAACATTTAGGCAAGAGTTTGAAGAGAGAAGAGTTGTTAATGGGAAAGTTGTTTCAATTAAAAGACCATATAAGCAAGAATATAAGCGACTAAAAAAGCTGGAACTTAGCTATGAACAGCAAGCTTATTTTGTATCAGAGTGTAATAAATGGGGTCTTAAACCATTAACTACATGTTTTACTAGAGGTTCAGTTCATAATATAGCAAACTTGGGTATGGATACTATTAAAGTGGCTAGCTATGATTGTGGTTCTTTGCCACTTATTAAGGATTTAGCTGAAAGGTTTAAATGCTTGATCATTTCAACTGGGGCAACATTTGATAATGAAATCGAAAAGACGGCATCTTATTTAAATCACATTAAAAAGGATTATGCTTTCTTACACTGTGTCACAATTTACCCAACTCCTTTAAAATCTATTCACCTTAATCGAATAAACTTCTTAAAGAAATTTGTATCTAAAGTAGGACTAAGTGAGCACACCTTAGCTGCAAAGGATGGTGTAAAGGCATCTCTGGCTGCTATTTATTATGGTGTAGATTATATTGAAAGACACTTCACAATACTGAAGCCTGAAGAGACAAAAGATGGACCTGTTTCTATAACCCCAACGCAGTTAAAAGAAGTTGTTGGCTTTAGTAGGCTTAATAAAGATGATCAGAAAGTCTATATTAATGAGAACGTTCCAGAATATTTGATTATTCTTGGTTCAGAAAAGAGGAGTTTGACAGACGAGGAGAAATTGAACCGTTCGTATTATCGTGGTAGGTTTTCAACTCGTAAAGGCGGCACTGTAATCTACAATTGGGAAGATGTCACCATCTGATATCAAGATGAATGTATTAGGAGTCATTCCAGCACGAGGCGGTTCAAAGGGCATACCTCGAAAAAACCTTTATAATTTATGTGGGAAACCTTTAATTGGTTATACCATTAAAGCAGCTTTTAAAGCCAGTGCGCTTACACGATTTATAGTATCAACTGATTCTGACGAGATTGCAGAGACAGCTAAGGAATATGGTGCTAGTGTTCCTTTTAGACGACCATCAGAGCTTGCTACAGATTCCTCTTTAGCTGCTGATGTAATGAAGCATGCCATCATAGAAATGGAGAAACTCGATGGAATAATTTATGATACCTTGGTAATGCTTCAACCTACAACACCCTTAAGAACTCCAGAGGATATAGACAATGCTGTGCAAAAATTACATAGTACTGGATGCGATACCGTTATAACAATGAAAGATGTTGGTGCAACACATCCGGCTCGTATGTATGAAATTGTGAATGATAAGCTCGTCAGCATTATGGATGAAGGTACAGCATTAAAACCACGCCAGGAGTTACTGCCTATTTATATTCGTAGCGGTGATGTTTATGCATGTAGAAGAAGTGTAATCTTTGATCAAGGTTCGCTTATTGGGAAGGACTGTAGACCAATAATTATTCCTTCAAAGAGAGCAGTAAATATTGATAGTATGAATGACGTTATTTTAGCTGAATATTGTCTAAAAAACTTGGAGTATTATTGATCAAGGTAGATAATCCTAAAGTTTTGGATATAGTTAGGAGATAGGACGAAGTAATTCGAGTAAGGTGCCTATAGTTTTCATACTTTAAAACGCGATTGAGATATTATCACAATTGCCTATTGACTCTACTCACCCAAAATCTTTCTACATCCTTAAGTTATAAGCATTCTGGATGGGAAAAACTCAAATCAAAGTTCTTTTTATAAAACAAAGCGTTACAGGAAATTAAGTGTTTTAAGCAACATAGGCAATATCACAAATAAAGAAGATGTGTGGAATTTTAGGAGTTATTGGAAAATCTAACATAAACAAGTACTTTCATCTTGCACTTCAAACTCTTTACCACCGCGGCCCTGATGTGCAAGGAATGTGGTCTTCGCCTTCAGGAGAATGTCTATTTGGTCATCGGAGACTAAGCATCATCGACCTTTCAAACAATGCAAAACAACCAATGCATGATCCTGAGGGACGTTACCATATTATATACAATGGAGAGATTTATAATTATCCTGAACTGAGAAAAGAGCTTATTGCAGATTGGGATTTTATAAGTATGTCAGACACAGAGGTATTGTTAGCAGCATATAAAAAATGGGGAGTCAATTGTTTAGATAAATTAATTGGAATGTTTGCTTTTGCTATATGGGATGAGCATACTGATAGTCTTTTTGTTGCACGTGATCGTTTTGGGGTAAAGCCATTATACTATGCAACCTTATCTTCTGGTGAATTAGTGCTTGCAAGTGAAATAAAGACTTTGCATAAGTTAGGAGTTTCAAGAGAGCCTGACCCAAAGACATGGTCGACTTATCTTAATTATGGCCTTTATGACAATACCAATCGTACATTCTGGAAAGGTATAAAAGCATTACCTCCAGGGTGTTATTTGCGATGGAATGATGGGCATATTCATTTTCAGAAGTGGTATGATCTTGCGAACAGTGTTGGAAATAAGATGAGTTTCTCCGATGAAAAAGAGGTGATTGATGAATGCCTTGCTATTATGGAAGATAGTGTAAGGATACGCTTTAGATCTGATGTGCCAGTTGGTATTTCTCTAAGTGGGGGGCTGGATTCATCTATGCTTTTGGCTCTAGTGCATAAGGTACAAGGAATGGAAAGTGATGTGTCTGCTTTTACATATATAACAGGTGACGATCGCTATGATGAACTGCCTTGGGTGAAGCAGTTAATAGATCAAACTTTGCATCCTCACCGTGTTTGCTTGCTTAAACCATATGAGGTGCCAGACCTTGCAAAGAAAGTATTCATGTATCAGGATGAACCATTTGGAGGTATACCAACTCTCGCATATTCAAAAGTTTTTGAGCGTGCAAGGAAGGAGGGTGTTACTGTCATCTTAGACGGTCAGGGACTTGATGAGCAATGGGCTGGATATGATTATTATGGTAATGCTCTGAGTGATACGTCATTAGAAGTTGATATAGATAGAGGGCTAGTTCAAGGTAGTCGCAGTAACCCTGTACGTCCTGAGTGCCTTCTGCGCGAATTCTCTAAACTATCAGAGAAATTTATTGCACCATCTTGCTTTCCTGATGATTTGCGAAATTTACAGTATAGAGATACATGTTATACAAAAATACCTAAAGCAGTGAGGTTTAGTGATCGAATTTCTATGATGCATAGTATTGAGTTGCGCTCTCCTTTTCTTGACCATCGGCTTTTTGAGCTTGCTTTTACACAGCCTGTAGAGAGAAAAATTAGGGATGGTATCCATAAATGGTTGCCAAGGCAGATTGCTGGTAGTTTATTTCCAAAAAGCTTAGTTAACGCAAGAAAGAGGCCTGTCCAAACTCCTCAACGTGAGTGGATAAAGTACGATTTGCGTGAGTGGGTAGATACATGTATAAGCGATGCCCTTTTACATTTTGGAGGTACTTGGCTAGACAGGAAAGCAGTTATGAAGGAATGGGATAATTATAGAGAAGGTAACAGTGATAATAGTTTTTACATATTTCAGTGGATTAGCTTAGGATTACTTTGTCAGGTCGATTCAATTTGAGAGGTAATGATTGAAGAGTATTTATACTGGGAGAGTTGTAAATATAGATCGTATGGAATTTATAATTTGACAGAATATTTCTTGAGATTTTCAGTGATTTATTGAATTTTGCCATCTTTAACTATGCTACTGAACTTTGATTCTCAATTTATTGAAGCCTCAAAGATATTAGAAAATGTAATTAATATAACTGATAAAAAAGATATAACCGATGATATATATGAGAAAGCTGATGGACTGGTTGTACGTTTAGGTGTTGTGTTAAATAGTGAGTTCCTATCAAGGTTCAAAAATATAAAATTTATTGCAACTATAACAACAGGTTTAGATCATATAGATTTAGAGTTCTGTAATAATAATAATATTCATATAATTTCACTAAAGAATGAGATTGAATTCTTGCAAAAAATACATGCTACACCCGAGTATACTTGGGGATTATTATTATCCTTGATGCGAAGGATTCCGTGGGCTTATGAATCTATGCTCGAGGGGAGGTGGGACCGTAACAGTTTTTTTGGTAATGAGTTATATGGTAAATGTTTTGGGGTAATTGGATTTGGCAGGGTTGGAGAAATGCTGGGCAGGTACGCATCTGCCTTTGGGATGAGTGTAAATGCTTATGATATAAAGATTATTAGGGTTCACGATTATAAAGTAAGCCAAGTATCTCTAGAAGCATTACTTAAAACATCTGACATTATATCAATCAATCTGCACTTGAATGATGGGACGAAGTGTTTCTTAAAAGAAAAACATTTTAAAATGATGAAGAAGGGTGCGATTATTTTAAACACATCGCGTGGTGCATTGATAGATGAGAAGGCGTTATTGAATGCATTAGAGAAAAAGCAAATTGCTGGAGCCGCACTAGATGTGCTAACGGATGAAAATGTAGAGGGTATTATTTCAGATAAACACCCGTTATTATCATATGCTAGTAGAAATGATAATTTGTTAATTACTCCTCATATTGCTGGTAGTGCTTACGAATCTATGAAGAGTACGGCATTTTTTATTGCTGAGAAGATAAGAAGTTTTTACAGGAAATAGCAAGGGCTATTTTTGTAATGCATATTATGAATAAAGTTGCAATAATATTTGACTGGGATGGAACTCTTTTTAATTCGATGGAATATAAAATGAGAAATATGATAAAAATCTTTACAGAGTTAAGTGTATCTGAATTTGAAGCAGTACAGCTTTATAGAAAGCTATCTGGGGTTCCCAGGGAGAAACTATTTAAAGCTATGTTTGATAAGCTATTGGGGAGAAGAATGACTGATGGAGAATATATACATCTTTCAAATACGTTCACTAATCTTAACATTGAAAGTAGTCTGCATGCAAAGTTGTTTAATGATGTAATACCAGCAATAAAAAAATTAAAAATATTATTTTGCTTGTTCATCTCATCATCATCTGATCATAAAGAACTAATAAGTGTTGTCAAAAGCAATCAAATAGAAGAATACTTTGAGGGTGTTTTTGGCAGTAAGCAAGGATTTAATAAAGGACAAGATCATTTTCAGCATATCATGGAAAAATATCTACTAAAATTGCAGGATTTATTATTTGTAGGAGATGATGATCAGGATATGCTTATTGGAAAAGAATGTGGTGTCGATACTGTTAGGATTATTCGTGAAGGACTAATTCTTAAAAATAATGACCATCCCTATATTACCAAATTATCAGATTTAGTATTACTCTTAAAAAAAGTTTAGTAAGATTAAGTGATTCATGCAGCAACTATTTTGCTGGTTTCGTAATATCGTGTAACTTTAGAGCAGTTTCTCTCTCTTATAAAATAATAGTTTCCTATATTATATGAACTTATTTATATTACATTTGCAACTTTGCTTCAAATTGGCAAAAGTACGTAGTAATATAAAAAACTGTTTAGGTAGGCCTTTTGTTGGATAAATTCAATTGTGGGCAGTGTTAGTTAATAGATAAAACTTTAATTAACGATGTTTGCTAATATTAGATATGGCTGAGTTTAAAGTATTGATTGTATATCCTAATCCAAGAAAAATGTCTCTTGTGTATGGTGCAATTGCGTCTTTTTCTGCGTTGTTAAAAAATGTAGGTGTTTCTGTAGATTTATTTGATACAAGCCTGTATGAAAATCAAGGATATATTGACAGTGATGAGAATATGGAGAAATATTTATATCAAAAACCTGCCATGCATAAGTTCAAGCAAATTGTCCAGATGGAGGAAGAGGATGTTTTTTCCGCTTTTAGTTCAAAAGTAAACTCCTATCAACCAGACTTGCTTGCTGTAACATGTGTCGAAAGCACATTTGAGTATGCAATTTCCTTACTAAGAACCGTTAATGGAAGGAAAATACCTACCATATTAGGAGGTGTTTTTGCGACGTTTTCACCTGCATTTGCGTTAAGTTATGAAGAAATAGATTTAGTATGTGTTGGAGAAGGTGAAAAAGCACTTGTTAATTTGGTACAAAAGATGAAGAATGGTCTAGACTATTCTACAGCTGAAGGTTTATACATTAAGAATAAAGGACAAATAATAAAGAATAGGGTTAGCTACCCAGTATCACTTGATGAAATACCATTAGGTGATTTTACCATATTTAATGAAAAGAGATTTTATAGGGCTATGGCTGGTAAAATCTATAAAATGGCTCCCATTGAAACACATAGGGGGTGCTCTCAAATTTGCACATTCTGCAACTCTCCCTTACAGAATAAAATGTATAAAGATCAAGTTGACGCTAAGTACTTTCGGGCGAAACCTATAAAAGATGTCTATAAGGAAATTAAATACTTTGTTGATAAATTCAATGTTGATTATTTATTTTTTTGGGCGGATAATTTCTTTATATATCCCCTGGAAACTATGGAAGAATTTTGCGCAATGTACGAAGAGTTTAAATTGCCATTTTACTGCCAGTCTTATCCAACTACTATTAACGAAAGGAAACTTAAACTGCTTAAAAATATTGGACTCCATAGGCTAGGCGTTGGGATTGAGCATGGGAATGAAGAATTTAGAAAAAAGGTTATAAAGCGCAGTTACACTAATGCCTCTGCAAAAGAGACTTTATCTTTATTAAAGAAATATGATGTGAAATTCAGTGCAAATAATATTATAGGTTTTCCATATGAGACTCCAGATCTGGCGATGGATACAGTTGAGCTAAATAGGGCTATTGATGCTGATGTTTCGACCTGCTCTGTATTTACACCATTTAGAGGGACACCTTTAAGAGAACTAGTTATTGAAAAAGGATATTTGAAGGATCCTGATATACTGGCCCCATCCAACTCTGAAGACTCTATATTGGATATGCCTCAATTTACAAAAAAGCAAATAGAAGGTAAGAGAAGAACATTTGAATTGTACATAAAATTTCCCAAAAAGCGATGGAAAGAAATATCTATTGTTGAGAACTTAACACCTGAGGCTGACAAGTTGTGGGAAGAGCTAAGACAAGAGTTTCTTGAGAAGTATGGTGCAGACAACGATATGTAAATATTTGGTAGCTTCACATTTTGAAGATCAATATATTCCAATTATAGTTATTTTAAGTATAAATTTATCCTACCTTCAAGATTCAGACAGTCTCTTAAAAGCACATCTGTAGTTGATACAATAGCGATGGTAAAAAAAATAGTGAACAGCAGCATAAAGTATCTATTGGCAAATGCATTTCGTCTAAGAATTAGTTGGGCATTAGTCCTTCTCTATTCTAATATAATAAAGGTAGTTAAACCGAAAAACGGGAGTGTGCCACTAGACAAACCAACAATACTCGCTTTAAGTCCATATCGATTTAGAGGTGACCTGAACATATTATCAGACAGTAGACAATTTCGTGTTTTAGAGCTTCCAGCTAAATGGCAGAAGAAATTGTTAAGGATCTTTTGGCCATCCAATATTAGAGAAATAAGATCCGAGCAATATTGTAGAACCTCAGACAATGATAAGGATGTTAGATACCAGAATAATCTTAGGAAATTTTTAAAACTGTTTCTATTATCCCTGTATTCGAATCTAAAAGTTGATTGTGTCATTAGCGCTGGTGTGCATTATGATGTTGATACTAAATTGGGTTTAGTTTCTGAAGAGATTGGAGTTTCATACATAGTGCTTCACCGCGAAGCTATCTTTATGCCTAAATCTATGGAAGCTATGGAATACATGTATAGGGATTTGGGCAAATTTGCAGGGTCTCACATCATAGCTCATAACGAGGATATGAAAGCTGTCTTTATAAAGACAGGGTTTGCAGGTCCAGATGAAATAAGTGTACTGGGATGTTTAAGGATGGATGATCTTATTAGAAGAATTCAATTGTCAAATATCAACAATTGTAATACTGTACGACTTAATAATAAAAAAGTAGTAACACTCTTTTCATTTTCACATGGTTCAGTGCTTGTTGGTCCAATTGTCAATGGCCAACCCTCTCTTAAACATTTTTCAAAAGAGCGAAGCAAGGGGTTTATAGAATTGTTTGAGCATGTGCATGCGAGTATAGCTCAACTGGCAATTCAGAATAAGGATGTTGAGTTTGTTATAAAACCAAAGTGGGGGGGCGTGTGGGTTGAAGAGATAGAATATGTTTTAAGAAAAAACAACATGGACATCAGCAAAATAAAGAACCTGCACATCATGATAGGTGTTGATGCCCATGACTTGATCTTGAGATCAGATATAATCTGCGGCTTTTCTTCTACAACTTTACTTGAATCAGCTATTGCAGGAAAGCCTGTCATTATTCCGTATTTTGATGAGGCATTAAAGAAAGAATATACTGATTTTGTTGAGTTTAAAGACTCCTTTCACCTATTTAATGTGGCTTATAGTATTAAAGAATTTGAAAGACTAATAGTCGAATGCCTAAGAAGCCCTATAAAGATAAGTGAATCACAAATGAATGGGAGATACGCATTATTTGAAAAGTATGTATCACGTATGTCGGGTAACGCGTTAGATAAATACGTGGAAACCGTTAATAATGCTATAAAAACCTAATCGTCTTTATGTCTTAGAGCCTGAAGAGTTGTGTAGTATTGGATTCCCGTGTTAATCTCCGACACTTCATAGTAAATCCCTAGCTGTCCGGTAAAGTTTAATAATAATCATGCAGATTCCTGTTATTACCTCCTTTATTAATTACTTCAAAGTCGTCTATAGTTACACTGGGTAAAAGCTATATATTTTAATATTGTTATTTCTTTTTGGTGGTATATCGGAAAATATTGGAATTTCGATGTTACCTCTGGTTCTTGATATTGACAAAGCTGTGAGTGATCAGGATCAATAAGCAAATACGAAATGACGATTCCTATACTATAATTGAGAATATCATTGATATTTAGTTAAGTTGTTTGCTGTGGTAACATAATAATCAATTATAGCTTTATTATAATCTAGGATGTTTCTGCAAATGTCTGATAAAGGAAAGGTAATTAGAAAATGCATAATCTGTGGTAAGGATGATTACAAAACCATGTTTACGTTTACATATGAGTATTTAACTAATATATTCAATGTGCGTTCCGGGTATGTTGACGAAATAGGATGGACACCAGATACAACTTCTTCAATTGTCAAATGCCGAAAATGTGGAAGTATTTATACAAGAGACGTATTTGTAGGTTATGAAAGACACAGAAGCAATTGCCCACTAGAAGAGGAAGTATACGCCTCTCCGTTTGGTTATACTATGCCGATGGCAGAGGGTGTATGGGTACTTAATTCTATTTTTATTTTAATACAAAATAACGTGATTCATCAGATGCAAAACTCTCAAAAACGTTTTAAGTTTTTGGAATTTGGCTCAGGCTCTGGAGCATTATCAAATCTTGCACGTGCTATGGGGATAAGAGATGTTTATGCATTAGATCCATATACAGTATGCCAGAAAACATATTATGAAAAATTTAATTTTCCTGGAATTGTTTTTTCTAGAGACAAGGATGAGATTTTTAAACATGCCCCGTTTGATGTTGTAGTATCCAGTAGTGCCTTTGAGCATTTCTTTGACCCTGCGAATGAGTTGATTTCGATTTATGATAATATGTCCAAGGGGGGGTTTTTTTATATAACTAATCCTTTTATGGACATAGATCGTGAGATTACTCAACTTAAAAATGCTAAGTCAATTTCTAAAAAAGACCCTATTAGCCACTATCATCCAGGTCACATTAACTATCTTAAGCCCAAACAATTTAAGGGCCTTTTGGAAAAAATTGGCTTTGAAGTTATGAGTCTTAGCGTGAAACCCCCCGTTCCTTTGTCTAAGTTTACTATAAAAAATTATCTTCGTGGAAGTGCCGTTCGGTTTGTGAAAACAGCATTTAATCTTTTAGGAGTTCCATATGGCAGGCATTGTTTTCTTGTTAGGAAGAAATAAACTTTGTAATTCCTGTATTCACAACTTAACATGTAAATGACCTATACTAATAGATTGTTTTATTTGAAGGAAATTCTATATGCAAATCCCTCTAATTACTTCCCTGATTCATTACTGTAAAGTCATTTATGGTTATACCGGGAAAAAACTATATATTTTAATATTGCTTTTTCTTTTTAGTGGTTTATTTGAAGGTGTTGGTATTTCGATGTTACTACCTGTCCTTAATATAAATAAAGCTGTGAGCGATCAGGACCAATATACAAAGACTATTTATCATTTTCTCGAATCATTAGGTTTTAATATATCCCTGTTTCCACTTTTAATACTTCTCTTAACTGCTTTTTTATTCAAAGGGGCTTTCGTTTTTTTTCAGTTGAATTTTGCATCATATATAAAGTTTAACCTTATTAAAAATATAAGGATGGATTTTTGCAATAAGTATAAGAACATGAAATATAGTTATTACACTAACACAAATGTTGGCTATCTGAACAATATAATTACGACAGAAATTAGCAGGGGTGTAGGAGCGGTGAACAGTTACACTACTGTGATTGGGAGATTGATATTTATACTTATCTATATATCTTTTGCTATTATTATTAGTTATAAGATGGCTTTTGTGGTGCTTTTTTTGAGTTTAATATTATTTGCACTGATGAGAGGTCTTTCCCGGTTATCAAGAAAGTTGTCGCTGCTTGTATCAGAGACAAATGCCCAGATTCAATCACTGCTTATTCAGACAATTTATAGTTTTAAATATTTGAAAGCAACAGATAGTTTTATACATATATTTAAGCAACTTTTTAGAATAATTAAAAATAATTATACTTATCAGTTTAAAACTAAAGTGTTGGCCTCGATTCCTTCTTCAATAATTGAACCTATAACTGTTTTTTTTATATCCGGGATTGTGCTTTATTGTGTGGAATTTCAAGGGAAATCTATAGCAGAGATATTTGTACTAGTAATATTTTTTTATAAGGCATTTAATTATATTTTTCGTTTTCAATCAGACTGGCAGAATTTTAATGCAGGTTTAGGAGGGTTGGAGGTTATAAGTACGGCTAACCGGGCCCTCAATAATAACGTTGAAAAGACAGGGAATCGTCAGGTTGATGCTATTAACAAAGTAATAGAACTTAGGAATGTTAATTTCAGCTATGGCCCAAAACAGGTATTATTTGATGTAAACCTTGCAATACAAAAAAATAAATCCACAGGTATTGTTGGTGAATCTGGAGCAGGAAAAACTACTCTGTTTGATATTATTACGCATTTGTTAACACCACAGTCCGGTGAAATCAGTATTGATAGTATAGGATATTCGGAATTAGAGCCTTCAGGTCTCAGGAATATCATTGGTTATGTGACTCAGGAACCGGTCATATTTAATGATACGATAGCAAACAATATATCTTTCTGGGAATGTGATAGCCAGGAAGATGTTTGCAAAAGAATGATTAAAGATGCTGCTGTATTGGCAAATTGTGATGAATTCATCAATGAAGCCGAAATGGGATATGATACTGTTATAGGTGATAAAGGAGTTAAGTTATCCGGAGGTCAGAGGCAGAGGATAGCTATTGCAAGAGAATTATTTAAGGAACCAGAGATAATGATATTTGATGAGGCAACCTCATCACTTGATACTGAATCGGAGCAGCTCATTCAGCGGAGCGTCAATTCTTTGAAGGGCGAACGTACAATGGTGATAATTGCGCACAGGTTATCAACTGTGAGAAATTGCGATTATATTTATGTTTTAAAGGACGGGCGGATAGTAGAGGAAGGCAGTTTTGATGAGTTGTACGGGGACGAAAAGTCCCGCTTTTACAGCATGTGTCTTGATCAGAACTTATGATGGTAAAGTCCCTAATAAACCAAAAAGGCGCCTAGCACTAAGGAATAATTAAACTCATATTTTTGGATTTTAGTGGCTAAGATAATGTGTGGGATAATCGATATGGTAGGTTTTGGGGACCACAAGTACAATCTATCCGAGCTGCCTTAGATGGTAGGAATGATTAGATATACGGTTGATGAAGTGATGTCAATTGCTCTTTAGTTTTAAAATGCGACCTTTAATATCAAAATGGTATCGTTAAATGGAGGATTAATGCATAAAATATATCTTGTTTCACCTTACATAGAATTCAAATATACTACTCCACATTTAAGCTTAGAATATATTAAATTTTATTTACTTGATCATGGTTATCAAGCAGAAATTATCGATTGTGTTTATTATAAGGATTTAGAAAGTGTTGTTAAAAAGCTTAGTGAGGGGGGGAAAGCCATTATCGGCATTACAGCTTATACAAGAGAACGCTTTCATGCATATAATCTCATAAGAAAAATAAAGGAAAAAACACCTGATAGCCTGATAGTTGTTGGAGGCAGACATTTTAGTTCTTTGTCTGAGGAAACCTTACAAGAACTGCCTATGGTAGACATAGTAGTGCGTGGAGAAGGGGAAATTACATTTAAGGAAATTTGTGATTCTGTATATGAAAATACAAATTTTAAAGAAATATTAGGTATATCATTTAGATCGGGAACGGAGATAGTTCGTAATCCCGATAGACCCCTTGAGCCAAACATAGACAAATTCCGCTATTTCGATAAGAATTACTTGCCTGACTCTAAGAAGTATCCACTTGTTGGCTTGTTTCTAAGAATGGGGGAATATGAGATGATGTTCTTTTCAGTGATGGCCACAAGGGGGTGCCCCAATAGTTGTGTATTTTGTAGTCTCAAGGCCGATAAGGCGAGGTATAGAAGCATAGACAATATAATTAAGGAAATAGAGGAAAAAATAGAAATTACAGGAGTAAGAAATATAAAATTTATAGATTCTTCGCTAACAATAAACAAGAAGTTCGTTGCGGAGCTGTGTGATAGAATTATAACGAAAAAACTAAACATTAAATGGGTTTGCTACAGTAGGGTTGATATAGATATAGAGCTTCTAAAAGTGATGACCAAGGCTGGCTTAATAGGAGTTGAGGTTGCGTTGGAGTCAGGATCACCTCGTGTTTTGAAAGCTATTAAGAAAAAAATATCACTCGCACACGTTGAAAGGTTTTGCGAAGCGGCGTACAGTTTAAAAATTAGAGTGTTTGTCTTCTGTATGATTAGCTTGCCTGATGAAAAAATAGAAGATGTTGATATGACAATATCAGTTATAAGGAAGTTGTCAAAATATATTTATTCACTCTCAGGTTTGCAAGCAACAAGAATTCTGCCGGATGCATTGATCTACAATATTGCAAAAGAAAGAAATATTCTTCCAGCAGATTTTAGTTGGTTCGAGCCCTATGAAAGGCAGATTGATCCAAGAATTTCGAGTAAACATTACAAAAATGTACCACTTTACTTGGAACATTTAACAACTGATGATATTTTGAAAAAGATTGATGAGTTTGGAAGGCTTATTAGAACAGACACTGCTAGTTTCTATAGTATCAAAAGAGCACTTAAAAGGAATCTTAATATTGCCAACATTAAAGAATTGACTTTTAGAGATATAGGTAATAAAGCTTATAAGGCTTTTGTCATGCTTATAACAGCATACAGGAATAAGCACAAAGAACAATCTCTAAGAATTTATGATTAATTTTGCCTAGTAAGGTCGTGAGCTTATTAAAGCATTTTGTAATTCTTGTGCTAGATACATATCATGTAGACGACTGAAACTGATTAATTGTTTTATTGAAGAAAGTTCTATATAAGGGCTCTTCTGTTTTTGACAACATTTTCAGGTAAGATGCTTAGCTTTACATGTGCTATGTAATTTCTAGAAGATTTTAATAAACTCTTTAGCCAAAAGACACAAGTTGTTTCAATTCATAATCAACCCTCAAATCTTCTTCTTTGTAATTATATATGTGTGGAATTATTACAATAATAAGTTTTAAGAACCACAGGCACAATCTGTCTAAATTGCATGAGATGGCAGGAATGATCAAACATCGTGGGCCTGATGATGAGGGTTATGCTTTGTTTGATCTGCAGTCTGACAAATATGAAATCTTTTATGGGGAAGATACTCCACATAGTGTTCTTGAAGGAGGTTTGAAGTTCCTGCCTGAAAGGAAATATGAATATCCTGCCGAATGTTTTAATGTAGGTCTTGCTCACAGGAGGTTGTCTATCATTGATTTAACAGCCGCAGGACATCAACCTATGAGTGATGAGACAGGAAGGTTCTGGATAAGCTATAATGGAGAAGTTTATAACTTTAAAGAAATCAGAAAAGAATTAATAAATAAAGGACACAAGTTTAACAGTAATACTGATACTGAGGTTGTTCTTAAAGCATATATGACCTGGGGCTCGGAATGTCAGAATAGATTTAACGGGATGTGGGCTTTTACAATATGGGATAATCTGAAGAAAGAACTCTGGATATCCAGGGATCGTATGGGGGTAAAACCTCTTTATTATATGTTTCATGATGATTTTTTCATCGTATGCTCTGAGTTGAAGTGCTTAATGCCTATACTAAATCTGCAGCCGAACCTCAGGGAGATACATGCTTATCTTCTCTATGGTCCGAGTGAAACACACCCTGAAACTATTTTTGAGAAAGCATACCGTTTTCCTGCGGGACACAGCGCTATATTCAAAATAAAGTCTAGTGATAGAGAACTGGTTTTCGAAAAGTATTGGGAGCTATCGCTCTCTTCTGAAGGGAGAACGTTTTCAACAAAGAAGTTAAATGAATTATCTGAACAATACTACTATTTGTTAGAGGATGCAGTAAGAATCAGACATTATGCGGATGTGAAGGTTGGTTGTGCGCTTTCAGGTGGTTTGGATAGCTCCTCACTCAGCTATCTTGCAGATAGGATTGTAAATGAGAATGGCAAAGCAGGTGAGGTTGTAACAGTCTCAAATGTTTACAGAGAGAAAGATGAAAAGTATTGCGATGAGTCGAAATATATAGATATTATGGTGAAGCACTTAAATGTTAAGTCATTTCGTGGTGCTCCAGAGAATAAGGATGTGCTTTTACTAAATGACAGAGGTTTGTGGCATGAGGAGAACTGTTATGATAATTTTAATGTGTCAGCCTTCAATACATATTCAGTTAGCAAGAGGAATGGCATAAAGGTAACTCTTGATGGGCAAGGTGCGGATGAGCAGCTTGCGGGCTATAAAAGATTTTGGTACAGTTATTTTTACATGCGGCCCAAGTTCAGGATTGAATATTTTGTCAGTTTGTACAAGAGAGTTATACCATTAAGAATAGCGTTATATTATGGTTTTTTTAGTAAGGAGTTTATTACAACTAGATTAGAGAATCGCCCAATAACAAATGACAAGCTGAATGGTGATGATTTTAGAGATTCGCGAAATACGTTGTTTCCCAAAGATTATTTTAATGCTGTTAATGTGGCTACTCACTGGAGCACGAAAAACAGCCTGAAAAAATTATTGAGAGAGATAGACAGTAACTCTATGGCCTTGAGTATTGAGTCAAGGCAGCCATTTATGGATTACAGGCTCGTGGAATTTTTAAATGATCTTCCAGATGTATATAAAATGTATGGAGGGTGGACCAAATATATTGCAAGAATAGCCTTTAAAGGTAAGCTTCCTGAAAGTATAACTTGGAGGAAGGACAAGATGGGATGGCCAGCGCCTTTGAAAGAATGGATAAAAGGAGATGTTTTAGATGGGATGAACAGGTCGATTATGGAAAGCAATCTTCTGCAAGAATTAAAAAGTGAATATAAAGATGAGTATCTTCATGAAAGTAATTTAGGTAAATTACAAGGAACCTTTTTAAGACGTTTTATAAGATTATACAATGTCTCAAGAGTTGATGAGTTGTTTTTTAATGTATAAATAATATGAATAAGTCAGCTAATTAAAAAAATGTTCTGATTCCCAACCTTCCTGACTTTGATTGGCGTTACCAACGTCTTGCAAAGATTATATTGTATAACATGATGTTTGCAAAATGGTAAAAATATTCGATTGTATAAGTGTTGCTGAGTCGAAGGAAAAGGGCGTTCATGATAGCTCTCTAATTTTATGTTGGGTTTATTTTATATAAAACATATAAAGGAAGGTCCGCTATGAGAGTATTATTTGTAGACACTCCTGGTAATCTAAAGCCAAAGGAAGGCAAGCCAGGAGGAGGATTAAGCCTTGCGATAGCAACGCTTGCATCAGTGCTGATAAAACATGGCCACCAGGTTAGCCTTTATGATGTGGCAAACCATTATGAAAACAAAATATAGATTCTATCGTAAACTTAAGTCGATTACCGTTGATGACAAAAGTGGCTATGAAATAGAGTATAAAAAAGTTCCTAATGGGACATGGTGGATTAATTAGTTTGGAGCCTGGCAATTATGAAAAGAATTATGTTTATAGAGAGTGGAACTACCGGATACGGTGGTTCCTTTCAAAGTCTTTACCTTACAATAAAAAATCTGAGTCAAGAAAAATACAAGTGCGACGTTGTTTTCTTTAATAAAACAGCTTTCTATGAAAAGCTAGCCAAGATTGGGGTTGAATGTCATTTTATAGATGATGTGATATTAAGCGATGGTAGAAAGTGGCAAAAGTACATAATCGGAAAGCTGAATGGATTCATGCTCAGATACATGCCTTTATTAAGTGTGTGGTTTGAGTACATTATGCATCGTAATGCTATTTCGAAGACAACAATGCTCGCCAAGAGAAAAAACGTTGACCTGATTCATCTAAATAATCAGATAGTCCTTAATTTTATGTGTGTATTAGTTGCAAAGTTCTTGAAAATACCATGCGTATCTCATTTGAGGACATTTAATTCTTATGGTCTAAATAACAACAAAATATTATATACAAATAAAATAATGATTAATTACATAGCAATATCTAAGAGGATAAAACAACATTGGGTTGAGAGGGGACTGGATTCAAATAAAATAGACGTCATATATAACGTTTATCAACCAGGTGATGACGATGCGTTACCGAATAATGATATTTCCTCTATATCGGAATACGATGGGTACAAAATAATTTATGTTGGAAGGTTAATAGATTGTAAAGGAATACCTTTTTTATTGACAAGTTTTGAGCAAATTCTAAGTAATAATATTAATGCAAAGCTTTTTTTGGTGGGTGACGGTGAAAAAGAGGACAAATTAAAAGAAATTGTTTCTGGACTAAATATAAAACAGCATGTAGTCTTTTTTGACTATAAAAGTAATCCACAGGCATTTATAAGGGAAGCAGATGTGTTAGCGCTTCCATCAAGCGAAGAAGGGTTCGGCAGGGTCCTCTTAGAAGCGATGGGTGTGGGAACACCGGTTATTGGGACAAGAGTGGGTGGTATACCGGAGATAATAGAACATGGGAGAAATGGACTTCTTGTTAATTATGGAGATGTTAATAACCTGAAGTGTTCAATAATCAAGATACTAAAAAATAAATCATTCAGAGAAAAATTGATCTTGGGAGGTTATGAAACCATTAACTCGAAATTCCGTGTTGAGACTTATCAGGAAAAATTAGAGAATGTATATGACAACCTTGTTGGTGTGGCAAATGGGCCCCTGTGAGAATCACATTAATAATATCGTCATTGTCAGGAGGTGGAGCAGAAAGGGTCCTTTCGATAATGGCTAATTACTGGGCTGAGGCCGCACATCAAATCATTTTATTAACGTTTGACGACAGTAATTCTCTGTATTATCCCATTTCAAAGTCTATTCAAATCATTGATAGATGGACTGATAAATAATCTAAAGCGTATTCCTGTTTTGTGTAAGTTAACCCTGCAGTCTAAGTCAGTTGCCTACACGCATACCAAAGACACAAAAAGGATATTCCTTGAAATTCCTCTCGTCACCCTGAAATATGTACCACAGAATATGTGGATAGTTCATTATTAAAATTGTTGTAAACAATCTAAAACTATGCATCCTGATCATACACTTTTTTTGATAATGTCATTTTAAGATGATTACACAAAGTGACGACGATGTGATGAGACACACCAATTTTAATGCCATAAAGGAATGAAAAGTCCTTTGATTATGAACAGTTGATTTTTAAATGAAGGTGAGATGGACAATAAAATAAGAGTTGGTATATTAATCGATTCGTACATTAAACCATGGTGGACGTTCAAGATGCTTGAGCTCATTCATAATTCTAATTATGCAGAAATTGTTTTAATCATTAAAGATCAGTCTGAATTCCCAAAGCACAACATTGTAAAAAAATTATTGAATAATCGTGAAAAGATTTTATTTAGAATTTTTATGGAGTTGGAGAGTTTACTTTTCAAGCCTAAGCCTAATGCTTTTGCTTTAGTAGATATACGGCAACTACTACGAGATATCCCCATGCTCAAAGTTCAACCACTTCAAAAGAAATATTCTGATTATATTGTAAATAGTGATATTGAAAATATAAAGAAATACAATTTAGATATTCTGGTCAGATTGGGATTCAGAATATTAAGAGGCGAGATACTCAAAATTGCTAATTATGGTATTTGGTCTTATCACCATGGAGACTATCAAACAAATAGAGGAGGTCCAGCTGGTGTGTGGGAAGTGTTAGAAGAATGG
>Ga0187827_10003222_pt1 | contig 21318 bp, 21 predicted proteins | sample ETNtaG_39_FD_167969 | JGI IMG/M metagenome (GOLD analysis project Ga0187827, IMG submission 167969) | Marine microbial and viral communities from oxygen minimum zone, Eastern Pacific Ocean - ETNP2014_SV_150_PacBio MetaG (Illumina Assembly) | ecosystem: Environmental > Aquatic > Marine > Hypoxic... | reverse complement strand
GGCTTGTACGGGGGTACCAGTGGCACCTAACGATACGGAAAATAGCCAGTCTCCCGTTGCTGATGGGGTTCAGCCAAGGCAAAAGTTGGAATCCGAAATAGAGATAGAAAAAGAACCAGAACCAGAACCAGAGCCAGAGCCAGAGCCAGAGCCAGAGCCAGAGCCAGAGCCAGAGCCAGAGCCAGAGCCACAAGCCGAACCAAAACTGGTAGTGGAAGAAAAAAGCGTCCCCTTAATAAAGCAGGACACGAGCATTGTTATTAGTGGGAATACAGGAACAGCGGCCGAGATGATCGAGGCCTCACCTAGTGCAGATACATCGCCAGTTACGGTGAATTCTCAGGCAAAAGCGATTATTAAAAAGGCGGAAAAATCAGCTAAGGTACCTGTAACTTTGGTACCGCAAACAGGTGTGTTACCTACTGATCGGGTCGAATTGTGGTTGGCTCAAGCTGAAATAGCTATGCGCAGGGATCATCTAACCACGCCTGCTAGTAATAATGCTTACGCTTTTTATATTCGTGTTTTAATGCAGGATGAGACTAACCAGAAAGCCATGCAAGGGTTAGAGCGCATTGTGCAGAGATACTTGCAATTGGCCAAAAATAGCCATAAAAAAGGTAAACGTAAGCAAGTACAGTTGTTTTTGAACCGTGCTAATAAAGTGGTGCCTGGGCACCAGGAGGTGGCTCAGATTAAACGGCAGTTAGCTAAGTCTAAGCCGCCCCAGGCAACAAAAAAGTCAGCGCCTAAAGTTACGAAAAAAACCAAAAAAATAACTCAGGTCGTTAAATATAAACCTATTCAAAGCCAAGCTCAGTCGGTGCTTGATGCACCAGAAGGCATGCAGCGACAACGAATATTAATTCCGACTGACGCTCTACAGAATGAAGCGCCGGCGTTGGCCATATATTTGCGTAGTTTGGCGAGACAGGTTGAACAGGTCGATGGACGCTTGTATATCATCGCCCCCAAAGACAAGCAGATACGTTGGGTATATGGGCTGTTAAACGGTACAAATCCAAACTATAGAATTCGGGCTAATATTAAGCATAAGTCCCCAGCGGCGGTTGAAATCATGTATCAGTCACAAGAGCCTATACTTGATGTTTTTCATTAGTAACCGCATATACAAGATTATACGGACAAAGAACAAGGACATGATATGGTTAACTGGCGACAGGGATTGGGCAATCTAAAGGAAGATTACTATGATGACCGCCATTGGTTATGGCGCATTGTGGCAATTGGGTTAAGTTTGTATCTATTGGGTTCCCTAGTGTTGGGGATAATGTGGAACCAAAAACCGGATTTACCTAGTCCACCCAAGGCCGGGTCGGTCACTGGTATTGCGACCACTCAGGCGTTACTGGGATTGGGGAATACCCTATTAGACAAGCCAGGTGGTTTTTTGAGTAATGATGTTGGCCTGCCTGGTGTGTGGATGGATAACGTGCCTAACTGGGAGTATGGTGTGCTAATCCAGATGCGTGATTTAAGCCGCGCACTGCGTAAAGATTTCAGCCGCTCACAGTCACAATCAACAGAAGACCGTGACCTAGCCGTGGCCGAACCGCAATTTAACTTTGATAATGAAAGCTGGATGTTACCCGCCAGCGAAAGTGAATATCGTCGAGGGATCGAAGCGCTCCAGTCTTATCATGATCGTTTAAGTGATAGTCAGCAGTCGCAAGCGCAATTCTACGCCCGTGCCGATAACCTCACGCGTTGGTTGGCCGATGTGGAGACACGTTTGGGTAGCCTGTCACAGCGTCTAAGCGCCAGTGTCGGGCAAAAGCGGATCAATACTGATTTGGCGGGTGACAGTGCTGCCACCCAATCCACCTTTGCCGATGCTGAGTTAGAAATAAAAACAGCTTGGTCGGAAATAGACGATGTTTTTTATGAAGCCAGAGGAGCAAGTTGGGCGCTAATCCAATTGTTGCGAGCTGTGGAAGTGGATTTTGCTGCTACCTTGCGAAAGAAGAATGCCTTGGTGAGCCTGCGTCAGATTATTCGTGAGCTTGAGGCGACGCAAGAAACTGTGTGGAGTCCCATTATCTTAAATGGCTCTGGTTTTGGTTTGGTGGCCAACCACTCTTTGGTGATGGCATCTTACATATCCCGAGCGAATGCGGCCATCATTGATCTGCGTGAATTACTGACGCAGGGCTAATGCTTTGATCATGGTTTACGGGAATTAAAAAAGGGTCGCTTAAAGCGACCCTTTTTCTTGCAGTCTCAAAGCGTGTTATTACTTGCTGGCCTGGTAGGCCGCCGCCGCTTCTACAATCTTGGCGCGAGCAGCGTCAGCATCTTCCCAGCTTTCTACTTTCACCCACTTGCCTTTTTCTAGGTTTTTGTAGTTCTCAAAGAACTCTTTGATCTGGTTGCGTAGCAATTCAGGTACATCGTTTATATCCTGAACGTCATTGTAGGCTTGGGTGAGTTTTTCGTGGGGCACAGCTACCAGTTTGGCATCTTCGCCCCCCTCGTCGGTCATGTTCAATACGCCCACAGGGCGACAACGGATCACGCTGCCTGGTACCACCGGGTAGGGTGTTACCACTAACACATCAAGGGCGTCACCATCGTCGGCCAGGGTGTCGTTGATGTAGCCATAATTGGCTGGGTAGAACATGGGGGAAGCCATAAAACGGTCAACGAATAGGGCGTCACAGTCCTTTTCGATTTCGTACTTAACAGGGTCACTGTTAGCTGGGATTTCTATTACTACGTAAATGTCGTTTGGCAGGTCTTTGCCAGCGGGGATTTGACTGAAGCTCATGGTCATCTCATCTATGTATTATCAGGGTTAATCAAAAGTCATGTGTTGAATTGGCGCCGATTATACTGTTTGTATAGGCCTGGCGCCAATGGGACAAAAGTCTTGCTGTTGCCGTACTTATTAATGATCTTATTACTTATGGTAAGTGTCGACCCGTTCGACTTCTTCACGAGAGCCGAGTATTACCGGCACACGTTGGTGAATTTGTTCTGGCACCACATCCATGATTGGTATACGTGTGGTGCTGCTGGCACCGCCGGCTTGCTCAATTAAGAAGCTCATAGGGTTGCCTTCATACATAAGACGCAGCTTGCCCGGCTTGTTGGGTTCGCGGTTGTCGAAAGGATACATGAAAATACCGCCGCGAGTTAATATGCGGTGTACTTCTGCCACCATCGAGGCCACCCAGCGCATATTGAAACGTTTGCCTATAGGGCCCTCCTCACCTTGCAGTAAGTCAGCGACATAATTTTGCATGCTGGGTTCCCAAAAACGTTGGTTAGACATATTAATGGCAAATTCCTGCGTCGCTGCTGGGACTTGGACTTGTGTATGAGTTTGGTAGAAGTCGCCGTCATAGTCCAGCGCGTAAACATCAACGCCTTGGCCGGTGGTTAAAACTAAAGTGATAGCTGGACCATAGAGTACATAACCGGCTGCCACTTGCTGGTTGCCCGCTTGCAAGAAGTCATCCATGGTGACTTGGCTGCCAGGTTTGGTGGTTGGCAAAATAGAAAAAATGGTGCCTACGGAAACATTAATATCGATGTTGGAGCTGCCGTCAAGGGGATCAAAAGTAACCAGATAGCGGCCTTCATCGCCACCACCGATGATATCGTCTTCTTCTTCCGAGGCTATGCCTGCAACATGGCGGTTATTGAGTAGGCTTTTTTTGAGTAAAGCGTTGGCCACAACGTCCAGCTTCTTTTGCACCTCACCTTGCACGTTTTCTGATGATTCGCTGCCATATACACCACTTAATGCGCCGCCACGTAGTTTGCCACCAATGCTTTTGCAGGTGGCGGCAATAGTGCCTATGACTTCTTTTAGTTGTGGGTCGATATCAGCTTGTTTGAGAGCATCGTGCAGGTTCAGCATGCGGATTAAATGTCCTTTCTGGGAGGGCAGAATTTATGACTGGAAAATTAAGCGCGAATTATAAGCCAAAAAACGTCCCAAGTCTTGGTATTCGTTGGTACAATGACATTTTTAGACCTAGTTGTAGGTATTCACATGGCACTATTGTTGCAACCGCCTAAAGTGGTGACGCTGGCACTGACCGGTGCATCTGGTGCACCCTATGCATTACGTTTTTTGCAGTGCCTGATACAAGCCGGATGTGAGGTCAATATTTTGCTCTCAAGCGCAGCCCAAGTGGTGTTGGCGACGGAAACAGATTGGCAGTTGCCGACTGATAAGCAGGCGCAAAAAGCCTATTTCTGTGAACGTGCAGGTGCGCAAGAAAACCAAGTACGGGTGTACAGCAAGCAGCAATGGATGGCGCCAGTCGCTTCCGGCTCGGGTGCGGGTGACGTGATGGTGATTTGCCCATGCAGTATGGGAAGTTTGTCGGCGATTGCCAATGGGGCTAGCGATAACCTCATTGAGCGGGCGGCTGATGTCCATTTAAAGGAGCGTCGACCCTTAATTCTGGTGCCTCGAGAGGCCCCTTACAATGAGCTGCACTTGGAACATATGCTGAAGCTGACGCGCATGGGCGCATTGGTAATGCCTGCCAGCCCCGGTTTTTATCATCACCCTCAAAGTGTGGATGACATGGTCGATTTCATTGTGGCCCGTATGCTGGACCAGCTATGCTTGCCGCAGAATATGGTACCTCGGTGGGGTGCCGATGGCGCTTGAGCCAGAATTTGCGTGTCGTCCAGGGTGTGCTGCTTGCTGCATTGCGCCTTCTATCAGTAGCCCGATCCCGGGCATGCCACAGGGCAAACCTGCTGGCCAAGTTTGTATTCAGCTAGACCAACATGGTCTGTGCCGTCTTTATGGTGAGGCGGCAAGGCCGGCTGTTTGTGAGCATTTTTTGGCGACCTCAGATGTCTGTGGGGAAACGGCTAGCCAGGCCTTGCAGCTGTTAGCCCGCCTGGAATTTTTATCGCGGGTTGACTAGCTATAGGGCTCACTACTTCAGGCACATAAAGATTTCTAGTTGCACGGTGTGATCGGCTATGCCTATTTTGTTAGATTTTAACCAAATGGCTGCGTTAAAGCGGTGATTTGCGCTATAATTGGCTGTTCTAAATAGGCTTGCTTGCGCTGTCACATAAAGTCAGGGTTGCGGCGCCACACAACAGAGATATATTGGGAGTAATGAATGTCCGTACTTGAGTATATGCACACCTTAGGGCAACAGGCTAGAGCTGCAGCTGCAGACCTAGCACAAGCCCCTACCGCAAAGAAAAATGCGGCGTTGGTGGCCATGGCAGAAGCCATGGATGCAGCTCGTGCGGATCTGCTTGCCGCCAATACCAAAGATTTGCAGGCCGGTAAGGCCAATGGTTTAACTGATGCCATGTTGGATCGTTTGCGCATTGATGATGCTGGTATCGACGCTATGATGGAAGGCTTGCGGCAGGTTGCAGAGTTGGCTGATCCGGTGGGTGAAATTACGGATATGAGTTATCGCCCCACCGGTATTCAGATTGGCAAGATGCGTGTGCCCCTTGGCGTAATTGGCATTATTTATGAGTCGCGTCCTAATGTTACCATTGATGCCGCTAGTTTGTGTTTGAAAGCAGGCAATGCAGCCATCTTGCGTGGTGGTTCAGAGGCCGCACAATCCAATCAGGCCATTGCCGCTTGTGTCACCGCTGGTTTATTGGCAGCCGGTTTGCCTGAACATGCCGTACAAGTGGTGAATACCACGGATCGAGACGCGGTTGGGCATATGATTAGCATGCCAGAATATGTGGATGTGATTGTGCCTCGTGGTGGCAAAGGGCTGATTGAGCGTATTAGTAATGATGCCAAAGTACCGGTAATTAAGCACTTGGACGGCAACTGCCATGTATACCTAGACGATGAAGCCGATGTCAGTAAGGCCATTAATATTAGTATTAATGCTAAAACACGTCGTTACGGTGTTTGCAATGCCATGGAGAGTTTGTTGGTAGCTGCCTCTCGCGCAGATCAATTGTTGCCTGAAATAGCTCAGCATTTACAGGAATTCGAGATCGAGCTGCGGGTTTGTGCTAAAGCTCAGACTATTATCCCAGACTCCAGTAGTGCTCATGTGGTGGCCGCAAAGGAAAGTGATTGGTACACAGAATACACGGCACCGATTTTGGCCATTAAGGTGGTTGCTGACATGGATGAGGCGATAGCGCATATAAATAAATATGGCTCTCATCACACGGATGCTATTGTTACGGAAAACTACACCAAGGCACGCTCCTTTCTCGCCCGGGTTGATTCTAGCTCTGTGATGGTCAATGCCAGTACTGCATTTGCTGATGGTTTCGAGTATGGGTTGGGAGCGGAGATCGGTATATCAACGGATAAGATTCATGCTCGTGGTCCAGTTGGACTGCAAGGCCTGACCTCACAAAAATATGTGGTGTTTGGTGATGGTCATATACGCACCTAGTCCATGAAAATGGCACAAGTGAAGGTTTGTTTTGGCGGCACTTTTGACCCGGTTCATTGTGGGCACCTTGGCTCGGCCACAGCGCTAGCCAAACGATTAAAGGTGCCAGTGACCTTGTTGCCGAATCGACAACCGGCCCACCGGGCCAAACCTGGTGCCAGTTCCAAGCAGCGACTAGCGATGCTGCAACTGGCAACAGAGTCCGAGGGGCAGTTATTGATCGACAGCTGTGAGCTGGCGCGCATGGGTCCTAGTTATACCATAGATACAGTGTCTTCTATGCGGGCTGAAATAGGCCCCCATGGTGTATTAATTTGGTGCTTGGGCATGGATGCATTTGCACAGTTGCATACTTGGCACAAATGGCGTGAGCTGCTGCAGTTTACCCATTTATTGATTTTGGAACGGCCAGGCAGTGAGCTGCCGCAAGACGCCGAATTGAAGGCGTTTTGGCAACAACACCAGGTAGCGGAACTAGGACAGCTATTAGGGGGTCCAAGTGGCTGTATTGCCAGTGTATGTTTGCCTCAGTTTGCTGTGTCGGCAACGGCTATCAGACAGGCGTTTGAACAGGGTAGAACGCCACCGGCAACATTGTTGCCAAAAACAGTAGTGCAGTATATTACTGCGCAGAATTTATACAAAGTGGAAAACAAGTAATTATGGCTAAGTCCGTAGATGTATTATTGGAACTAGTAACAGACGCCTTAGAAGGCATGAAAGGCAAAGACATTGTGCAGTTAGACGTGCGTGGTTTGTCTAGTGTCACCGATTATATGGTGATTGCTACTGGCACATCCAACCGCCACGTTAAATCTTTGGCTGAAGAGGTTTCGTTTAAGGCCAAGCAGTCCGGTTTTGTGCCTTTGGGTGTCGAAGGTGAAATGAACAGCGACTGGGTGTTGGCTGACTTAGGTGATGTCATTGTGCACGTCATGCAGACTGAAGCCCGAGAATTTTATGATCTCGAACGTTTATGGGACCCGGCTTTGCAAGATGAAGCACCAGCCGTTCTGTTGGCGGACGACTAAGTCTGCGACTCATGAAAATTAAGCTGCTGGCAGTAGGTACCAAAATGCCTGCATGGGTAACTACTGGCTATCAAGAGTATGCCAAGCGTTTACCGGCTGATATGCAACTACAGCTGCAGGAACTGCCCCTTGGTTTTCGCGGCAAAAGCGCCGATGCCGCGAAAGCTATGAAAAAGGAAGGTGACTCCATGTTAGCCGCTATCGGCAACGGAGACCGTGTTATTGCCTTGGATGTGTTGGGTAAATCCTGGAGTACCGAGCAACTGGCACAGGCGTGTGCCGATTGGCGTATGGATGGTCGCAATGTGAGTATTTTGGTAGGAGGCCCTGACGGCTTGGCGCCTGCGTGTTTGGCTCGAGCTGAACAGAAATGGTCCTTGTCTTGTTTGACCTTGCCTCATCCACTGGTTCGTGTATTGCTAGCCGAGCAACTCTATCGCGCTTGGACTATACTTAATCATCACCCGTATCACAAATAGGCCGCTTTATGTCCTGGTCTAATATGAACGCCAAACAAAGGGAAAACGATCGCTTTCAATTGCGCTTGTGGGTTTCCCTAGGTGTGGTTCTATTAGTCTTTGTCGTGCTCATTAGCCGCTTGGTTTATCTGCAGATTATTCAACACGAACACTACTTAACAGAAGCTGAAGACAACCGTCAGCAACTGCAGCCTATCGCCCCCATCCGGGGTTTGATTTATGACCGCGAGGGGCGTTTATTGGCGGGCAACCGTGCTTCTCATAGTGTCACTTTGGTACCGGAACAATTACGGGGTGGTAAGCGTGATGTGGACGCTACCATCACGCAATTACAAGCCATAATTGATATCGATAGTAATGATATCAAACGCTTTAAACGACGCCTGCGCCAACCACGTAAACCCTACAGCTCTATCCCCTTGCGCTATCGTCTAAATGAGCAGGAAATTGCCAAGATCACTGTCAATCAGCACGCCTTGCCAGGTGTTAGGGTGGAAGCCGATCTGGTTCGCTATTACCCCTTTGATGATGGTTTTGTTCATGCTTTAGGCTATGTCGGGCGTATTAATGATCGTGAAATAGCCCACTTGGACGCAGTCAATTACAGTGATACTCACCATGTCGGCAAACTGGGTGTGGAAAAGTACTACGAGGCCGATCTGCATGGACAGGTAGGCTACCAAACCGTCGAAACTAATGCCCGGGGACGTGTGTTGCGGGTGTTAGAAAGTCAGGAGCCGATTCCAGGGCGCAATATTAGTTTGCACCTAGACGCCATGTTGCAGCAAAAGGCGGCTCAGTTGATGACGGGTAAGCGAGGTGCCATTGTCGCTTTGGACCCTAAAACGGGCGGTGTGTTAGCCATGGTGAGCGCGCCTAGTTATGGTGCTAACCAGTTTGTTACGGGCATTAGTAGCAAAGATTATGGGGAATTAAGGGAATCAGATGAGCTACCTTTGTTCAATAGGGCGCTACGGGGGCGATATCCCCCAGCCTCTACAGTAAAGCCTGTAATCGCTTTGGCGGGCATTGATTCAGGCATGATCAACCGTGATTATTCCATTTTTGACCCAGGCTACTATCAGCTCACCGAGGGTGGGCGCCTGTATCGTGACTGGAAAGAGGGTGGTCATGGTACCGTTAACTTGCATAAATCTATTGTTGAGTCAGTGGATACCTATTATTACAGCATCGGTCACATAATGGGCAATCAACCCATGACGGACTACTTGGGCAAGTTTGGCTTCGGCAAGGTGACTATTGCCGATCAACCCGAAGCCTTATCGGCTGTACTGCCGACAAAAATCTGGAAGCGTTCGGTGCGCAATGCCTCCTGGTTTCCTGGGGATTCTTTAAACTTGAGCATTGGTCAAGGTTTTCTGTCAGCTACGCCATTGCAATTGGCCACCATGACTATGGTGATGGCCAATAAGGGTGAGTGGCATCAGGTGCGGATGATTAAAAGTATGGCTGGTCAAACCGTGACGCAGGTGAGTGAGATTGGTCGTGAAGACCCACTCACGTTAGACAACATTGAACTCAAGCGTGATAGCGACTGGAATAAGGTGCATAAGGCAATGGTTGATGTTATGCATGGTCGTCTTGGCACCGCTAGGCGAAGTGGCGCAAATAGTAGTTACCAGATGGCCGGCAAAACCGGCACAGCCCAGATAAAGGGCATTAAACAAGATGAAGAATATGATGCTGAAAAAGTCGCAGAGCGTCTACGAGATCATGGCTTGTACGTCGGCTGGGCACCTGCCAAGAAACCAGAAATAGTGGTGGCAGTGATTGTTGAAAATGGCGGTGGCGGCAGCTCTGCTGCCGCACCTTTAGCGCGTCAACTGTTTGATTTCTATTTGCTGGGGCCCAGTGATGGCTGATTTTCAACGTTTTATCCCTGGCACCAGTGGCTTTTTACGTCGCGGCCCCAGTATTCTGGCGCGCAGTCGCATCGACTTGTGGTTGTTGTTGCCAGTGCTGGGCATTATGGCCTTGGGTTTGGTGGTGCTCTATTCAGGTGCAGGCGCTAGCCAAGAAGCCATAGACAAGCAGATAACGCGCTATAGTGTGGCCATGCTGGGTATGCTTTTCATAGCACAAATAAACCTGCGTGAGTTAGAGCGGTTTGTGCCGTTGCTGTATGTGATTGGTGTGTTGTTGTTGGTGTCCGTATTATTGTTTGGTGTGGGGGCCAAAGGTGCCCAGCGTTGGCTGCAAATTCCCGGTACGCCCAGATTTCAGCCATCGGAATTATTGAAGCTAGTGGTGCCATTAACGGTGGCTTGGTATTTAGCTGGCAGGCCCCGTCCGCCTAGCTTTTTGCACACACTGGCGGCATTTGTCCTGGTGGTGATACCGGTAATGCTCATTGCTAAACAACCCGACTTGGGAACCTCATTGTTAATAGGTGCTTCGGGTGTTTTTGTTATTTTTTTTGGCGGTTTGCTTTGGCGATTTGTTTTGTTAGCTATTGTTGCCGGCACCGCGGCTTTGCCTGCCTTGTGGATGCTAATGCATGATTACCAGAAGCAACGGGTACTGACATTTCTTGACCCAGAGAGTGATCCCCTAGGCGCGGGTTGGAACATCATTCAATCCAAGATCGCGATTGGCTCAGGGGGTTTAATGGGCAAAGGTTGGTTGCAAGGCACACAATCCCATCTTGATTTTTTACCTGAAACGCATACGGATTTTATTTTTGCCGTGCTAGCTGAAGAATTTGGTTTGCTGGGCATTTTATTGCTCATGTTCTTTTATACTTTTATTTTGATACGTGGTTTGATTATCGCAGGTAAGGCTCAGGACCCATTTAGTCGCATGTTGGCCGCTAGTTTAACCTTAACTTTTTTTGTGTACCTTGTAGTAAATATTGGGATGGTTAGTGGTTTGTTGCCAGTTGTTGGTGTGCCCTTGCCCTTGGTCAGCTATGGAGGAACATCAGCGGTAACTTTGATGTTGAGCTTGGGGATGCTGATGTCAATCCGCGCTCAGCGCACATCCAAACGTATGCGGCGAGTCAAATAAAGTGCTGGGCAGTGATAAATATAAGAGGCTGACAAGGACCAATTCCCACCAGTAAGCCTCTGATAATGAAGGCTTAGACATAAATTTTGGGTAATCTTTGCCCCATCCGGGTTATTAATTCATAACCGATAGTGCCAATGTGCGATGCCACTTCATTGGCGTTCAAATCGTGCCCCCAAAAACACACAGGGCTGCCTAGGCAGACGCCACTGAGATCGGTGACATCAATAGTGATCATGTCCATGGATACACGCCCAATAATCGGCGCCCGTTGACCGTTTATCAGCACTGGGGTGCCTGTGCTTGCATGGCGCGGATAGCCGTCGGCATAGCCCATGGCAACCGTAGCGATGATCGAAGGCCGTTGCGCCTTCCATAATTGTCCATAACCCACTGCTTCGCCAACAGCAACCTGACGTAAAGAAATAACCGAAGAATTCAATGACATCACCGGGGTTAGACCCAGATTACTGTCGTGCTCTGCGTCTAACGGCGTGTTGCCATAGAGCATAAACCCAGCCCGGTTCCAGTGGCCATGAGATTCAGGCCAGGCCATGATGGCCGCTGAGTTGGCGAGGCTAAAGGGCATATCTGGTGAGGGCAGATGGCTATGAAAAAGGGCAATCTGTTGACGGGTAAAGTCATTATTCAATTCATCAGCACAGGCAAAGTGACTGGCCATGACGATACCGTTGCACACGTTCGGACTGGCTTGTAGTTTGGCTAACAGTTCCGGTAAACGAAAAGGGGCTAACCCCAAGCGGTGCATGCCAGTGTCCATTTTAGTCCACACTTGCACAGGTTGCTGGAGTTTGGCGTTAACAATGGCGTCAACTTGCCAAGGGTCCTCCACCATCATCCACAAATCTTGCTCTGCTGCGGTAGCTATTTCATCGTCAGTAAAGATGCCCTCGAGTAGTAAAATGGGCTTGTTGATACCCGCTTGGCGCAGTTGCAGTGCTTCTTCGATACAAGCAACGCCATACGCAGGTGCTAGGTCGTCAAGAGCACGGGCACAGGCGACGGCACCATGGCCATAGGCGTCAGCCTTTATAATGGCCATGGTTTTCGACTGTGGCGCGAGCTCACAGGCCCATTGATAATTATTTCTTAGCGCCTGCAAATTTACCTGAATGTGACTAGGGCGAGTCATAACTATTCCTTAGAAATCGTATTTGCCGGCACTGTAGAGCTTGGCCGCTTTTTCCCATATAGGGCCAGGTTTACCATCGCCAACAGGCTTGCCATCGAGGGTGGTTACAGGGGCAATTTCTTTACTGGAGCTGGAAATCCAGATTTCGTCAGCGTTTTCTACTTCGTCCATGGTAATAATGCGTTCTTGCACAGGAATTGAACCATCCTTGCGCAGCACCCCAAGGGCGATTAAGCGGGTAATACCGGGTAGAATCTGCGCATCTAGTGGTGGCGTGATGACGACACCGTCTTTAACGATGTAGGCGTTACAGGCACCACATTCTGTAAGTTCATTGTTGGTATTGTATAACAAGACCTCGCCGTTTCCTTGGGCATGTCCAGCTTGATAGTGCATAACATTACCGAGTAGGGAGATCGACTTGATGTTGCAACGGCGCCAACGTTTATCTTGCATGCTGGACACCTTGTAAGCTTTGACCTTATCACGCTCTGGAATGGGTGCCGGTGGTATGGCCGTAGGCATTGCAAAAACCGTTGGCGCAACACCCTCTGGATAAGGGTGGTGACGAATGGTATCTGCGCCCCGAGTGACATGCAGGTATAAACCCAATTGTGGTTCGGGGTTGCGCTTGATGAGCTCTTCACAAATCTCGCGCCATTGGTCGTGTCCCCACTTGAGGCCGATTTCCAAAGATGCCAAACCATCGATCATGCGGTCGATATGAGGGCCAAAACCAACCATCTTGCCACCGTAAGAGGGGATCACTTCGTAGATGCCGTCACCGAACAAAAAACCACGATCCAAAGGGGAAATGCGGGCTTCTTCTAAAGGCAAAAATTCGCCATTAAGGTATGCAATCGTCATGTCATTTGTGCTCATATTTAAGGGAGACAGGGTCTCCCAGGTTAGATTGGGATTGAATTAACTGGCTAGCGCTGTCGGCTAACAGCTGTGGAAGTATGCGGTCTTCATCCTGACGCCAGCCACTGCAAAAATGCAATAAAGGGGCTTCGGGACGAACATGCAGCCTTTGTAAGCGCCCCGCTTTAATAGCAGGTTCTACCAAGGGATCGGTTAATAGGGCAACACCAGCGCTTTGCTCAGCCATGGCCATCAAGCCAGCGACTGAGTTACTGGTGTGTAATTTGGGCATTTCGCTCTGGTCTTGAAATAACTGTTGTAAGTGCCTTCCAGGGCCCGTAGTAATAGGGAAGCTAAGAATCGGTAGCAAAGCTAGGTCATGAATTGATGCAACAGGGTGTTGGGCGGCAAATTCAGGTGTGGCCACCCATGACTGAGGATAAGCACAAAGGGGCTGCGTATTGATCGCGCCTTGGCCACTATAAACCATGAAAGCCAGATCCAGTTGATGTTCTTGTAGTTGCTTGTATAAGGACTGGCTCAGGTCGATAGTTAGCTCAAACTGGATCATGGGGTGTTGTTCGCGCCACACCTTCAGTAGATCAGTCAGCCACAAGTGCGCCACGGTGTCAGCGATACCTATACGAAAAATACCCTCTTCTGGCGCCTTATCTTTGAGCTGCGCTTTCATTTCATTGTTGATGGCCACCAAGCGCTCGGCATAGGGCAGTAATTGCATGCCACGGGTGGTCAGTTGCGTACCACTTTGATCCCGTTTGAACAACTTCACGCCTAGCTCTTCTTCTAGGGTGGCAATACGCGCAGAAATAGCGGGCTGCGAGGTGTGTAGTTGAGTCGCTGCTGCGTGAAAACTGCCTAGGGTAGCGACCTTGATAAAGCTGTTTAGATTGCGGATACGCATACTTTTTCGCTCGTTGTCGTTTAGTTTAAAAAGCCAATAGCTTGGCGAATTTCGGCAATAACTGCTATGCCTTCGCTGGGCGCTAGGCCATCCTCAGTGAGTTCATTAAGGCGTGTTACGCCGTCAACACTGCCGAGTCCGGACAAGTAGGCCAACATGGCTTCTGGATCAATACGAGCCAGCAGATCTTCATTGTGCCACACACTTAGGAAGGCTATTAGGCCATATGCGCCCCAGTTAGATACATCCGCTACTAGCAGCTCATCACAGCTTGTGACTGCCGGTACAATGTTAAGTTCCTGTAAGGCGGCAGTGACCTTTCCCATACCTATTTCATTGCCACCATCACCAATAGCGAGAGTGGGGCATTTTGCTTGTTTGATAAAAGTATCAAAACAGGCCGTGCGAAGACTGATGTTTTCGCCACGCATATTGTAGTAACCACCATCAGCTGCTTGACCTGGACGTTCGATTGCTACCACCGCGTCTGGGTTGTAGTGAGCGAGTGCTTGCTGAGCTTCATGTTCACGTTGATCGTGCTGGCCAACTTTAATCTCGTGGGTGCGGTATTTGCTACTTAAGGCGCCAACAATGGGCTGGCCACATACGATAACCGGTTTGGCGCCCAGATATTCAAGGGTCTCGTACAAGGCGATAGCCCCAGCCGGGCCATCGGTTTCGAAGGTATCCACCACAGGAAAGCCGGTGCCAATTAAAATGTAGCCGGTTTTGTCACGTAACAAATTGGCGGCGCGCAAGCAGTAACCCGGTTGCAAAGCGGGTTGTATATTTTGCATGCCACGCAAATTGCGAGCTACCAGAATATTTTCGATAGTTTGGCTTAGTTGTTGCAAGTCTTGTTTCATAGGATTACCCATCAATGGCAGCCAGTTGTGTATTTTGGAAGCGATGGGCTGCCAAAGCGTTTAAGTTGTGCGCGTCGTGGATGTCCACGGCGCAAAATTCCACGGTATTGCCAGGACGTAGCTGAGCCAAACGGGCCGTGTCACGGCTCATCATTGAACCAATCTTTGGATAGCCACCAATGGTTTGTCGGTCATTTAGCAATACGATAGGTTGACCGTCAGCTGGGACTTGAATGGCGCCATGGCAAATGCCTTCTGATAACATTTGGCTAGTACCACAAGCCACGTTCGGACCTTCCAGGCGCATACCCATGCGGTCAGCGCGGTCAGTCATAGTGTAGGTGCTGCTGAAGAACAGTTGTTTTGTTGGGCGATCAAAGAGCGCATGTTGGTAGCCCAGCACCACTTTGAGTCGCACATGGCTAGCGTATTGTGGGCGTAGATTAGGTGGCAGTGTATAACGCTGTAATTGTTTTGTTGGCATGCAGTCTAGGATATCGTGGTCGACTAGTTTGCCACCATTAAGCCCACCAATTTTTTCACGTACCACCGTGCTGCGGCTGCCGAAACTGGAAGGCGTTTGTATGCCTCCAGCAACAGCAACGTAGGTACGGGTACCATGCTGAGCATAAGCTAAGCTGATTTTGCTGCCTGCCTTTACCCTATGGGTGGTCCACAAATCCATGTCGACGCCATCGATTTGTAATGGCATTGTAGCGCCAGCAACCGCAATATACGTGTCAGCCTGGACTTGCAACTGCAAACCGCCAAAGCTTACTTCAATGGCGCAGGCATCCAACTGGTTGCCGAGCAGTCTATTGGCCCATTCAAAGGCTTGCCTGTCTAGGGGGCCGCCAGTGGTAAGGCCGATATTGTGAGCGCCATAACGACCAGCGTCTTGCAATAGGCTCAACAACCCGGGCTGGATAACTTGGATGCTCATGCTATCGGCTCCAGTAAGAGCTGCTCGTCACCACCTTGTTGTAGGAACTCGCTGCGATTAATGGGTTCAAACTTGATCTGGTCGCCAACGTTAACTGGCATGGGAGGATCTTGCTGCGGATTAAACATGGGTGTGGGGCATAGGCCAATGAGGTTCCAGCCGCCAGGAGATTGACTGGGATACACGGCGGTTTGTCGATCGGCAATCGCTACGGCACCTTTGGGCACTTTTAGCCGCGGGGTAGCGATGCGCGGTGCGGCTAATCGTTTGTCAACTTCACCCAAATAGGCAAAACCGGGAGCAAAGCCAATGGCATAAACCTGATAGGCCATGTTGTGGTGCAAAGCAATCGTGTCCTCTATGCTCAGATTAGCCCGCTGGGCCAATAGGGCTAAATCTGGGCCGGATTCTTCAGCATAGTAAACTGGCAAATGAATTAGTTTGCCATCGCTGGCGGACTCGTCTTGTACTTGCGCCAAAGCTTCTCGCAATAGTCGTTTGACCTGATAGTGATCACCCATCTGGGCATGATAGATAACTAGTAGCGAGGCATATGATGGGACTAGATCTATCAGCAGTGGCCCCATAGAGTGACGCAGGTAGGTGGCACAAGCACCAATTTGAGCCGATGTATGGGCAGCAATGTGATCATTAAAATAAATGATAAAGCTATTTTCGCTGGCTACCTCTATGCGCATGCTGTGCTCCCTTATTGGCTTGCACTGTTGATAAGAGCGCGAATTTCATGGATTGCTGCAATGCCTGCATCGTTATCACCATGCACGCACAGGCTATCCACTTTAAGGTTCAGCACGACACCGGTAGCACTCGTAATAGTGCCAGCTGCAATAAGTTGCTTCACTTGTGCGAGCATGTTGTGGTGATCAAGTACGGCACCAGGTTTGCTGCGAGCCATAAGGCGGCCGTCATCTTCATAAGCCCGATCGGCAAAGGCTTCAAAATACAGATTTAGGCCCAGAGCATCGGCTTCGTCTTGGTGTTGTTGCCAAGCGGCGGTGGCTTGTAGCATGAGCTTAAGGGGCCTATGGTAAGCTGCGACAGCTTGCATCACATTGCTGCGCACCTTGTCATTGGCCATCATGTCATTATATAAGGCGCCATGAGGTTTGACATAAGACAATGACATGTCTTGAGATGAAGCCATGCCATCAATCGCGGCAATTTGATAATGCAGCAATGCTTGTAATTCGGCGTCTGAACAATTCATGCTGCGCCGGCCAAATCCAACCAAATCTGGGTAAGCTGGGTGTGCGCCAATTATTACACCATGTTGTTTGGCCAAGGCGATGGTGTTGCGCATCACCAGTGGATCACCGGCGTGAAAACCACAAGCAATATTGGCTTGGTCAATGTGGGACATTGCCTTGCTGTCCTGACCCATGGTCCATGAGCCGTAGCTTTCGCCGAGATCGCAATTGAGTAGCATAAATGGGCTCCTTACATGATGGCTAAGGTGCTGTTGAGCTTGTCGGTGACAAGCATACAGCCAGGGGCATGGGTAATGCAGAAGGGCGGTTTGGCTTGTTCCACGGCCACTTGCGGTGTCACACCGCAGGCCCAGAATACAGGTACTTCGCCTTCTTTGATGGTGACCGCATCACCAAAATCTGGAGTCTGAATATGCTTAATGCCAATCTGCTCAGGGTCACCAAAATGGACAGGTGCACCGTGGACAGATGGGAAGCGGCTGCATATCTGTATGGCGCGGATGGCATCAGCGGGCTTAAAGGGTCGCATGCTCACCACCATGTTGCCAGCAAACGGGCCGGCAGGTTCGCAGGCAATGTTAGTTCGGTACATGGGCACGTTAACACCTTCGCTGATATTTCGCACTTCGAGGCCGTCGGCAAGTAAAGGTTCCTCGAAGGAGAACGAGCAGCCCAAGACAAAAGCCACCAGGTCGTCACGCCAGTGGTCGCTAATATCGGTGACCTGATCCACTGCTACACCATGTTCGAAAATCCGGTATTGTGGGATGTCGGTACGGATATCTAAATCAGCGCCCAAACTTGTTAAGGAATAATCTCCGGGGGCTTTAGACATGCCAACAATAGGGCATGGTTTGGGGTTGAGCTGACAAAATTTAAGGAAATTATTGGCCCAGTCGGCAGGCAGTATACATAGATTCCCTTGCACGAAACCAGCACATAGACCTGATGTATTAGTGGTCATTTCGCCTTTACGAATGGCATGGCGAAGATCGACGGGGATCTGTTGTTGGTTCATGGTATTTTATCCACCTGTCTGAATTAAAATTGTCTGCTCAGGCTAGCGCTAACTAAGTGCTAAAGTGGGGCTATTTTGCCTCGCTAAGTGGCCTCTGTCTAATCAAATGTTCTATGAATGATAGATAAAAAATGCTTATCAACTGATAGATAATATTATTACAAATAGGTCATATACGGAAGTTTAGGTCGTTATCTACATATAATTGATTGAAAATATTTTTGTTAGGAACTTTTATATTCGGATGGTAATCATATTTACAGAAGCTGTTTGAGCAGTGATTTATTGTTTGCTTTAATGGTTGTACGTGGCGTCGCAATAGGGACTTGGTTGTGAGGTCTATTTCGGGCTATATTATGCTTTATTCTATTCATTCATTATAGAAGCTAATGTTTATCATGATTGTTGATCATCGTTGGCCTTTGTGCCAACAACCATTATTGTGGCTGTTGACCAGCGTTTGGCTATTGGCTATGCCAGTCGCGGCTGATTTTTCACAACAAGCCCAAGTGCAAACTTGGGTGGCGCAACAGCAGGATTTGGGCCATAGCCAGGCGCAGGTACTCGCCTTGTTGCAAAAAGCCCCACGCCAACCAAAAGTGATTCCGGTATTGGTTAAGGCGCCGGAATCAAATTGGGTTTGGACGGATTACCGCCAACGTTTGTTATCTCAACAACGCATTAAGGCTGGAAGAAAGTTTATGCGGCACCATGCTGCGTTGTTGCAAAATGTTGCTCAGACTTACGGTGTGCCTGCTCACTATATAGCAGCGATTGCTGGAGTGGAGACAAATTTTGGTAGTTATACGGGCCGTTTTCCCACATTGGGTACCTTGGCAACTTTGGCTTTTGAGCATCCTCGTAGGCAAACCTATTTTCGCAAGGAGTTGGCTCATTACCTTCGCCTTAGTTACTCGCAAGACTTTGACCCTCTAACCGTGCGTGGGTCACCCGCCGGCGCTATGGGTATGGCGCAGTTTATGCCGTCCAGTTACCAAGCTTATGCAGTAGATGGCGATGGCGATGGCGATATTGATTTATTGACTAGTGTTGCTGACAGTTTAGCGAGCATCGCCAATTACTTAGTACGCCATGGTTGGCAGGGTGAGAAGCCTGTGTGGTTGGCAATAGAGGCGCAGAACCCTATTAATGAGGTGAGTAACAAGCCCAAACCTGGTGGTAAGAGCCTTGCCGCCTGGCAAGCCAAAGGCATTCGTTTGGTAACACCTTTGGCCGAATTGGAGCGCAACAAGGTAGAATACCGTTTGTACCCATTTACCACCCACGCCGAAACAGAATATATATTGGCAACAGGTAACTTTTACGCCATAACCCGATATAATCATTCCCTTTGGTATGCGCGCTTGGTAGCCGAGCTGGCTGATGCCATTAATAAGTAAATGCAATAGGCAAACACAGTGCAGAAAAAAAGCATGAAATCGAGTTATAGGTTGGCCTTTTTGTTGGTTGTGGTGGGTTTGATCAGTGCCTGCAGTACCAGTACCAAGCTGACCCCTAGTGGTAATAAAAAAAGTGCGGGTACGCGTTACAGTATCAAGCATGATCATGGCCCTACACAGCACGTTGACATGTCAGGTATGGCTGATGCTGTACCTCGGGTTGAAGCCCATAGTCGAGGGGGCAATAAGTCCACTTATGAGGTTTGGGGTAAGCAATACCATGTGATGCCATCCAGTATTGGTTTTACTCAGCGCGGCTTGGCTTCGTGGTATGGGAAAAAGTTTCATGGACACTTAACCTCTAATGGTGAGACCTATGATATGTATGCCATGAGTGCAGCCCATAAAAACTTGCCGTTACCCACCTATGCACGCATTACCAACTTAGAAAACGGTAAAATTGTGATTGTGCGAGTCAATGACCGTGGGCCTTTTCATGGTGACCGAGTGATTGACTTGTCATATGCCGCGGCCAGCAAACTGGGTTATCGTAAAAAAGGTGTGGCCAAGGTGTTGGTAGAGGCTATTGATGCTTCCACATGGAGTGTGGCTAGTGAGCAGTCACTGCGCCGTTCGCGTCAACAAGGTAATACTCAAGTTGTTGTCCAGCCATTGCCCCAGGTACAAGTTCAGTCGGCCCAGCCAAAGGTTGCCCAAAGTGCGACTCTCGTGACCAATGGCATGACGAGTAAGCAGGCAACGCGCGCCCACGGTTTTTACATACAGGTAGCGGCCTTGTCCAAGGTGAGCTCGGCTGTTGGCCTAGGTGATAAGCTTAAGAGTCAGTTAAATCGACTGGATGTGTTGGTTGAACAAGCGACCGATGGTAGCTTATATCGGGTCATAATCGGTCCCATCAGTGATAGAAATAGTGCCCTGTTGTTGGGCCAGAAAGTGGTCGACTTAGGCTTTAGTAAGCCTTTGTTGTTGTTACCCTAATTGATTCTTGATGGCTGTGGTATAATCGCCCGCCACAAACCATACACCAATTTGAGTGGAGTGTAAGAAACATGAGAATGCCAACTAGAGGCTTTGTTGTACTTTTGTTAGCCATGATGGCCAGTTTGTCTTGGGCAGCAGCACTAGTCCCTCAAGCACCTAAACTAGCAGCCAATGCCTATGTGCTAATGGATGCTGATACTGGGCATATTATTGTTGAGAACAATGCCGATGAAGTCCTAGCGCCGGCGAGTCTTACCAAGATGATGACGGCCTATATACTGGCTTATGAAGTGGCCACAGGGAATGTTTCACTAGCTGATGAGGTCCGCATAAGCGAAAAGGCCTGGCGGACAGAAGGCTCGCGCATGTTTATCCAAGAAGGCAAGTTTGTCTTATTGGAAGACCTAATGCGTGGTGTCATTATTCAGTCAGGTAACGACGCGAGTGTGGCCGTAGCTGAACACCTGGCTGGCAGTGAAGAGGCTTTTGCTGACTTGATGAATCAACATGCCGATCGTTTGGATATGACGAATACGCGTTTTCACAATGCCACGGGCTTGCCCGCAGAAGGTCACTTGACGACAGCGCGTGATCTAGCCATTTTGGCACAAGCGATTATCAATGATTACCCGGATCATTATAAAGTGTATTCCGAGAAAGAATTTACCTTTAATAAAATCCGTCAACCTAATCGCAATAAACTGTTGTGGCGCGACAGTACCGTAGATGGTTTGAAAACTGGTCATACGCAAGCCGCTGGTTATTGCTTGGTTGCGTCTGCGAAGAAAGACGGTCAACGTTTAATATCGGTGTTGTTAGGTGCCAAGAGTACAGAGTCACGAGCTCAAGAAAGCCAGAAATTGCTTACCTATGGTATGCGCTTTTTTGAATCTCACACCTTATATGACGCTGGTGAAAAACTGCAACGCGTGCGGGTTTGGGGTGGTGAAAGTGATTATATCAATCTGGTGCTGGCCGATGCCATGTATGTG
>Ga0187827_10003221_pt1 | contig 21318 bp, 17 predicted proteins | sample ETNtaG_39_FD_167969 | JGI IMG/M metagenome (GOLD analysis project Ga0187827, IMG submission 167969) | Marine microbial and viral communities from oxygen minimum zone, Eastern Pacific Ocean - ETNP2014_SV_150_PacBio MetaG (Illumina Assembly) | ecosystem: Environmental > Aquatic > Marine > Hypoxic... | reverse complement strand
TTTCATCAATTACAAAAAGGCAACCGGTATAACTGCCTGCGGGTTTATGCCTGTAGCGTTATTAATGAAGGTTTTGCCCGGTAATGTGCAGGGGAAGATATTGCAGTATGACACATCAGGCAGCATAATGGGCGATTTCAGCAGTTCCGTGAGTTATGCTTCAATAGTATTTACAAGAAGCAGTGAACCCCCGGACATTATTGGTGATAATAACGGTCTGAATAACGATGAACGATTGACCCTTCTCAAGGTTGCGAGAGATACACTGGAAAGCTATGTGAAGGAGGGGAAGAGGCCTGATCTGAATTCTGGAGAATATACGTTAAGCCCGATAATGAAGGAAAAAAGAGGTGTATTCGTAACACTGAATAAGAACGGTAATCTGCGCGGTTGCATAGGCCACATACAGCCCAGAGAGCAGCTTGTTAAGGCCGTAATGGACAATGCCATAAACTCTTCAATGAACGACGGGCGTTTCAGGCCGGTTGATGCAGACGAACTGGATGAGATAGAAATAGACATTTCGGTACTCAGCCCGATAGAGAAGATAAGCGGCGCTGACAAATTCATTCCGGGAGAGCATGGAATCATTATACATTTGGGAGGCATGAGAGCAGTGTTCCTTCCACAGGTTGCTACTGAACAGGGGTGGGATAGAGAGGAGACCCTCTCCCACCTTTGTAATAAAGCCGGCCTGCCGTCACATGCATGGAAAGACGAGAGTATGGAATTCTTCGTCTTTACAGCAGAAGTATTCCATGAAGAGAAAAATTTAGTCATGAAATAACACCGCTTCCCCGGACAAAAGGCGCCGAGGACTTTTCACGGGGAGTCCAGATCCGAAAGATTTGTTTTGTGTAAGCAAATTATCTGAATTAGCGACCAGAGGGAGCTAATTGAAATGGACGAAAAAGATAAAAAAGCATTACTTCAAATAGCAAGAAAGAGTGTGGAATCCGCAGTAAAAGGCATATCAAAAGATCAAACACAAGCCGAACCATTCAGTCCGGAGCTAAAGGGGAAGAACGGTGCATTTGTAACGTTAAGAACATGTGGAAAGCTGAGAGGGTGTATAGGGAGAATGGTTTCAGATATCCCTCTGCACAAGCTTGTTTCTGAGATGGCTGTCTCAGCAGTAAAAGAGGATCCGCGGTTTAAACAAATTCAATCTTCAGAATTAGATGATCTGGAAATAGATATTTCTGTCTTATCCCCACTGCAAAAGGCCGAAAACCCTCTTGACTTCGAACTCGGCATACATGGGATTTATATTAAAAAAGATTCTGCAACCGGATGCTTCCTGCCCCAGGTTGCTGCTGATACAGGATGGACCAAAGAAGAATTCCTGACACATTGCTGCAGTGCAAAGGCGGGCCTGTCACCGGATGCATGGAAGAAAGAAGATGTCGACGTCTACATCTTTACGTCAGAGATTATTTCAGAGAAGGATGTTGGTAATTGATAACGTGGGACTAAGTAATGCAGATCATGAGGTATTACTACAGAGGTACTTTTTTGAATATAAGCAGGTACTGATCAAAAAGTGTAGTGGGTTCTTCATCAAGTTTAAAACCGGCTTCGGCCATTTCTGTTATAACTTGTTGCGCAGGAATTGTGTGACGCGGCTGGCCTGGAACAGGAGCCATATCGGCAATGGCAACAACAGTCTTCTCTTGAATAAAGGGATAAATCTTATCGCGAAAATATTTTACCGGTTCATCGTAATGAAAGTAAGTATAACCGATAAAGAGTAAATCAATTTCACCGTTTAATTGGTCAAGCCCCGGATCATCTTTTGTAATCTTATGAATGGATACATTGTCCAGGGAATCTCTCTTTTTGCGTTCCTCCATCCAGAATATCAGTGATTCTTCAGGGTCAAGTGCAATTATCTGCCCTTCGGGAAGCTGTTTAGAAAACAGGTCTGCAAAATACCCTGTACCGGCGCCGAGGTCTACGACGGTCATGTCAGGCTGAGTGATCAGCCTGTTGACAATATCAGGCATTTGCCAACTCTCTCTATTCGTATCCATTACTGCAGCGCAAAAGCCTGCATCTTCATATGAAGGGAAGCAACCCATGTTTTTACCTCAATTAATGGAAATAGGTGACCTCGTAACTTGACCTGAATTGGCGAGATGTGATTTGGGACGAATAATAATTGGAGTAAGTTTTCTAATAATTTACTTAAGACCATTTCTTATGAAACAGTCGACATATTTTTTATCAGTTACCTGGATGTGATTAATTAACCACCGTTTCAGGTACTCAAGAATTTCCTTTGAGATTTGAGAATCACCATCATTGACTCTCTCACAATATGCAATCACTTTTCTGGAGAAATCATGATGTTCTTCCTTGTGATATTGATACTCTGGATAATTAAACTCTATCATATAATTCTCTTCTGTCGAGAAATGATTAAGGGCATACTTAGTTATTCTATATAATACTTCCCTTAATTCTTCCGGATTGTCTTTGTGTTCCTTTGTGGCAATAGCCATATTAATAATATCAATGAATTGTCTGTGCTCGTCATCAATCTTTGATATACCTACGCTATATTTGTCGTCCCATTCAATCATTTGATATTCCTCTTGTCTGAATCACTCAATCCCGACAACCCTTATATCGAAGATAACATCTTTTCCTGCCAGGGGGTGGTTGCAGTCAAGAAAGACGTGTTTTTTGTCCACGTTTACAATTGTTCCGCCTACTCCCCGTACTTTAATTGTCTTGCCTATCACCGGTACAAAATTTTCAGGTAGATCGGCTCTGACAAATTTCATTACAAGGCCTTCGTCCCTCTTACCATAAGCGTCTTTTGCTTCTACGGTGACTTTCTTTTTTTCATTAAGTTTCATCCCTTTTACAGCCCGTTCAAGCCCGCGCGGCATCTGTTCGTTTCCTACTGTGAATTCCAGGGGCTTCCCCGGTCTGGTATCCTGAAATACCGTACCATCCTTAAGGCTTACTGTGCAATGGATCTTAACCTTGTCATCCGTCTCTACGATTGTCTTCTCGCCGCAGATGGCCTTGCCTGGATACCCATTGATAATGAGTAATCCCATTATTAAAAATAACACCAACTTAATTTTTATTAGTGGCTGTGTTGCATATGAAAAATTCTCTCTCATTTTATCCCCTTCATTTTGAAGCAATGGTAATATTTAAAAATAGTTCCAACATCAAATATTGAGTTTTAATGCAGTATGTCAATGTGACATTATACTTTCTTCTTCCAGGATGTCTTCTTCAGTCTCCTTCACCGGTATCAGTGCTTTGTCCATATAGGAACGTCTCTCAGGGTTACGTTTGATTTTTTTGCGTATTGACCGCAGTTTCAGGTAATAGAGGCCAAAAGGTACAAGGCCGCTAATCGTTTCCCAGGCTCGACGCGGATAGAAAATAAGCAGATTTTCTTGAGGCATACCGGGACGGCGCTGTGTTCGTATCTTGCGTCTTAAGAAACCTCCCTGTAGAGGGTGAACATCCTGGTATTTAATGGTACCATAAAATTGATGGATGTGGAGCATAACTCTGCTGGGGTTAGGGCCGCCTGCAGCCGCGCGCCGTATCAGGGTTTTAATGTGTTCAGGTGAGTAGTAAATGTCCCATGCCTTGCGGTAAATATTTGCCCACTCTTCTTTGGACATTTGTGAGTGGGACATTGTAACATGTTCAAGATCATACTTGTTGAGATCAGGATCCATCCACACTCCCTGCAGATGATTATTTTTGTGGTCTTCGGAGCCGGGCAATGGTGTAAGGCAGAAAAACTCTAAAAGGTCAACGGCCAGTTCCTGCTGAATTGTCTTAATATCCTGTTCGATTTTCTCAGGAGTGTCAGCAGGAAAACCCAATATATAACCGGCCGCAGTAACAATTCGAGCATTACGCCAGGATTGAAACATCTTTCGATAATCATCAATTTTGTTCTGCCGCTTGTTCACAGCCTTCAGATTTTCCGGGCTAATACTTTCCAGACCGATGAATACCCTTCGACAGCCGGCCCTAGCAGCCTTTGAGACAAAATTTGGAATTTTGTAGGCAAGCGAGTCAACCTGCATAGTAAACTTTACATGCTTAAATCCCTGGTTCTCACGAAGATTGATCAATCTGTCAAAGAGAGCTTCCCAATTCTTGTTGCGTGCAAAGTTGTCATCAGTGATAAAGAAATCGTTGATACCATTCGATATGTTGGAGCGAATCAGTTTTTCCAGGTCGTCAGGGTTACGGTAACGTGATTTACGTCCCTGTACGTTGATGACTGTACAGAAACTACACAGGAAAGAGCACCCACGACCTGCATCGAAACAGCCAATCTGATTGACGAATCTTTCGGAAACATCTTTTGGCATTAACGGTGTTGGCTGGCCTTCCAGGCCGGGTAAGTCACCCAGGAAGTTGTAGGTCGGTTTCATGTCCCTATGATAGGAATCCTTGAGAACATCTATGAGACGATCCTCCTCGGCCTCTCCTGCGAACAGTGTAATACCCATTCCCATCGCCTCCTTAAGGTCGTCAGGAAGTTCAGGTAACATGGCAATACAGCCGCTTGTATGGAATCCGCCTATTGCAACCTGAATGTTTTCATCAAGGAGCTGTCTGGCAATGTCCATAGCACGCGGAAATTGATTTGACTGGACGCCTACGAAAAAGACAACTCCGCGTCCGCCGCCATTCTTAAACCTGCGAATAATGTCTGCAACAGGTATGACGGTATTCATCTCGTCGTAGGCGTTAATAACAAACTCGACATCGCTGCCAAGGATACTCCGCTCCGCAGCATCTCGCGTCAACCCATTTATGCAGGCAAGTGTGTTCGATGGAATCCATGACTTCCGCCACTGGATAACATATCCATCATCGTCGTAATGGGATGGTTTGATTAACTCAACGAAGAACTTTGTTTTAGTATTATCTTTCATATGAGTTTGTTCATTAATATATACATTGGATGAGTTGACTGGAGATTGTTTTTACAATAGATTATTTCCTGCGATGTTTTATTGCGACTCTATTTATGGCATTTAAGTATGCTTTTGCGCTTGCTTCTATTGTATCTGTACTCACAGCACGGCCTCTATAGTTCTTGCCTTTAACTTTTACTTCTACGCTGGCTTCTCCCAGGGCATCTTTTCCACTCGTTACCGATCTGATACTATAATCGAGGAGTATTCCTTTTATTCCGGTCAGTAGATCGATTGTTTTAAAAATGGCATCAATTGGTCCGTCACCTTTTGTTGAATCGACTAAGATTTTGCCCTTGCCTACACGGAGTTTTACACTGGCAGTTGGTACCGGGCCGCAATTTATACTTAAACTATCAAGTTCGTAAATATGCGGGACTTCTGATTTTTCATCCTGAATTAACGCTTCTATATCCTGATCATAGATTTCCTTCTTCTTGTCAGCCAGGAGTTTAAATTGCTGGAACGTGTGTTCAAGTTCTTTATCAGGCAGTTCATAACCGAGCGCCTTGACACGTTTCTTGAATGCGTGTCTGCCGGAAAGCTTACCAAGGACGATTTTGGTTCTTGGCAGGCCAACTTCTTCCGGCTTCATGATTTCATATGTCGTACTTTCTTTCAAAACTCCATCCTGATGTACACCTGATTCGTGTGCAAATGCGTTTTTACCTACTATCGCCTTGTTCCTCTGTACACGTAATCCGGTTAAACCGCTGACGATATTGCTTGTGGCTATTATTTCATTTGTCTTTACGCGCGTGGTATGCCCAAAGAAATCTTTTCTTGTCTTAAGCGTCATAACAATCTCTTCGAGTGACGCATTGCCTGCTCTTTCTCCTATTCCGTTTACGGTGCATTCTACCTGGGTGGCGCCTGCCTTTACGGCTGCGAGTGAATTAGCAACTGCCAGGCCAAGATCGTTATGACAGTGAATACTTATAACGGCTTTCTTGATATTCTTTACATTATCTTTCAGGTTCTTTATTAAGGAAGCATATTGCTCCGGTACCGCATATCCAACAGTATCCGGGATGTTAACGGTTGTTGCCCCTGCAGCTATGACGGCTTCTACAACTTCTACAAGAAAATCCGGTTCGGTCCTTGACGCATCTTCAGGAGAGAATTCTACATCGTCAACATATTTCCTTGCGCGTTTCACTCCTTTTACGGCAGTTTTTATGATCTCTTCCTTTGCCTTAATCAGTTTAAATTTTCGATGAATTTTCGATGTTGCAAGAAACACATGAATCCTGGGCGATTTGGCTGCCTTAAGTGCCTTTGCCGCACAATCTATATCTTTATCAACTGCCCGTGCGAGAGCGCAAATACTTACATCCCGTATTTCCTTTGCAATATTACTTACAGACTTGAAATCACCCTCCGATGTTATTGGAAATCCAGCTTCTATTACGTCAACGTTCAGAATGGAGAGTTGTCTTGCTATCTGCAGCTTTTCATTCTGGCCCAGACTTGCACCCGGAGATTGTTCTCCATCTCTTAAAGTAGTATCGAATATTCTGATTTTTGACATAAAAACCTTTTTCTGTTGCAAATAATTGTAAAGGCGTTTTTATATGCTATTACTTAATTTATTTTGATTGAATCCATTTCATGAGTTTGCGCAATCTTGCACCGACCTTTTCCAGCTGATGATTCTTGTCTTTTGCGACAAGCGCATTAAACTTTGGACGGCCTTCCTTGTTTTCGAGAATCCATTCTTTGGCAAAACTGCCATCTTGTATCTCAGAAAGGATTTTCTTCATCTCTTTCTTTGTGTCTTCATTGATTATTCTTGGTCCTCTTGTCACGTCTCCAAACTCAGCAGTATTGCTGATGGAATGTCTCATATATGTCAGACCTCCCTGGTAGAAAAGATCGACTATGAGTTTCAGCTCATGCATACATTCAAAATATGCCAGTTCAGGCTGGTATCCTGCTTCGACGAGTGTCTCGAATCCGGTCTTGACTAAAGCAGAAGCCCCGCCGCACAATACAGCCTGTTCACCAAAGAGGTCTGTTTCAGTTTCCTCTGCAAAGGTTGTTTCCAGAACACCTCCTCTTCCACCCCCAATACCACTTGCATACGCCAGGGCAACCTCTTCTGCCTTCTTTGAAGGATTTTGATGGATGGCCATTAAACACGGCACGCCTCCGCCTTTAACATATTCACTTCTTACCAGGTGTCCCGGTCCCTTCGGGGCAACCATGATTACGTCAACATCTTTTGGGGGAACAACCTGGCCAAAATGGATATTGAAGCCGTGAGAGAATAGAAGTGTTTTACCTTTTTTCAAATGAGGCTTAATCTCCTTTTCATAAACACCTGCCTGTACTTCGTCGGGTATCAGTAATGAAATAAGATCACCCTGTTGTGTTGCCTTATCGGCGGACACAGGTTTAAAACCGTGCTTAACTGCTAAATTGTAATTTGGAGACCCCTTCCTCTGTCCAACTATAACCTTAAAGCCGCTGTCACGAAGGTTTTGCGCATGAGCATGCCCCTGGCTGCCATAGCCGATTATTGAAATCTTTTTACCTTTCAGCGTTTTGAGATTAGCATCTTTATCAGTATAGATCTTTGTCATGTTATTCCTTTCTGTAATTGAGGTAGTAATCTTTTTGTTACGAATTAATTCAACTATTCTCTATTATTTTACCATCCTTCATAACAATCTTGCTTCCGGCTATCGTTAGTATTGCTTTGCCTTGAAGCTTCCAGCCGTTAAATGGACAGTTTCTTGCTTTCGAAAAAAATTTATTTACATCAACTTTCCATTTTTTTTTCATGTCAATTACCGTTATGTCAGCTTTAGTTCCCGGTGTTAAACAGCCAACACCAAATTTATCTAATCCAAAAATTTTAGCCGGCAAAATAGTCATTTTCTCAATTGCCTGTTGTAGTGTTAAAATACCCGGACTAACCAGGTATGTTAATACCAGGCCTAAAGTTGTTTCCAGGCCGATAAGTCCGAAAGGAGCTTTATTATAAGGCAAACTCTTCTCTTTTGCTGAATGCGGTGCGTGGTCACTGGCAATAATATCAATAGTACCATCTGCTAATCCCCGCCTTACCGCCTCAACATCCTCTTTTGATCTTAACGGAGGGTTAACTTTGGCATTGGTGCCAATTTCTTTTACTGCTTCCTCACTTAACAAAAGATGATGGGGTGTTGCCTCTGCGGTTACATTCACGCCTCGTTTTTTTGCTTTGGCAATCTCATTCACAGATTGAGCAAGACTGACATGTGAAATGTGTATTCTTGCCCCAGCCTTTTCTGCCAACTCAATATCACGCATAACAAAACGGCCTTCAGCCGTATACGGTGGATTTGTAACAGTATCAGGAGATTTTCGTTTGCCTTTCTCTTTTTGTCTCCTGCGGTATAGATCAGATTCTTCACAATGTGGATTAACTAAAATATCGTACTCTCTTCCTTTTTTAAGCGCATTAAACATTAATCTATCTCCGGCGACAGGGTGTCCATCATCAGAGATTGCCCTGGCTCCGGCAAACTTTAAATTTTCAACATCAACTAATCTATATCCATTCAGCCCTACCGTAGTAGCTGATTTTGAATAATAATTAACTATGCTCTCTTTTTTAGCAATCTTTAAAAGTTGAATAAGGCGTGATGGAGTGTCAATCGGAGGACACGTGTTTGGCTCTGCTACCACAGTAGTAAAACCGCCTGCCGCTGCCGCCCGCGAACCGGTAAAAATATCTTCCTTATACTCCTGCCCCGGCTGCCGGAGATGAACATGTACATCTACAAGGCCGGGAACTACTAATTTATCTTTAGCATCTATGACCAGAGCATTTTTATCATCGATGTTTTTACTAATCTTCTTAATTCTGGAGCTATCAATCAAAACATCAAACACTCCTGCCTTTTTATTTGCGATATCAAAAACATTTCCGTTTTTGATTAAAATCTTTTTATAATTAATCATTGTCGAGATTGTCTCGGTTTTCTCTGCACACTGTATCAAATTATCCTATTTCGGCCCGCGGTTCATGGCAATCCTGCCAGTACGCGCAACCTCCTTTATGCCGAATGGCCGAAGCAGATTTATTACTGCTTCAAGCCTGTCTTCAGGGCCTGATATTTCGACGATCATGTCTTTTTGTCCAACGTCAATTATTTTTCCTCTAAAGACATCTACCAGCTCTATGATTTCATTTCTTTTCCCGGGAAGTGCACTTACCTTGATAAGTATCAGGTTTCGTTCAACATAATCAGTTCCCGTATAATCTGTTACTTTGATTGTATCTACAACTTTACCCAATTGTTTTCGAACCTGTTCAAGTATTGAATCATCACCGCTAACGACTATAGTCATTCTGGATATATCTACGTTTTCAGTTTCTCCAACGGCCAGGCTTTCAATATTAAACCCCCGGCCACTGAATAAACCAGTGATGCGTGACAGTACACCGACCTTATTTTCAACCAGGACAGATATTACATGTTTCATAATAAATTAGCTCCTTTCAGTCTGCCTGTATGACATCACAGGATGACGCAAACAGGAAACAACTTGATAGTAATTTTATTTATCTGTAATTCGTAGAGATGGAAAACTAAAGGTTTCCGCTACTAATTTAATTTTCTTCGATTGATTGAGCGGCATTCATAGCCGCATTATATACCAGTTTTAACGGAAGTCCTTTTTCATCTGCAATCTTTCTGCAATTCTCATGTTCGGGTGTGATATTTTTAATGCATCCGTTAAGCGTGCCTATCTTGACTTTAATCATGCCATATTCAGTTTTTACGTCAACAAATTTCCTGTATAACTTCTTACGGTTTACCTTGTACTTTCTGATACCAAATGTTGTAGATTGGTCGAATATTATTCTCTCCACTTTTGACAGGTACACATCATCTACAATAATACTGATGAGCGTTCCAGGGCGAGATTTCTTCATTTGCACCGGTGTTATATATCCATCCAGCGCTCCAGCATCTAATATCTTTTCCAGTAAGTAACCAAAATGTTCTCCGGGCATATCATCAATGTTTGTCTCTACCATCCAGACTTCATCTTGTTCACTCACTGTGATTGTTTCACCGATCATTACCCTTAAGAGATTTGGAATCTGTGGAATTTCATAACTGCCGGCACCATATCCGGTTTGTAACAGTGAAATCTCAGGGCACATTTCTACGTTTATACCTAATGTGGTAAGAATAGCAGCTCCGGTAGGAGTTGTAAGCTCTCGTTGTATATCCGTGCCTATCACGTGATGTCCCTTTAATAGTTCCACAGTTGCCGGTGCAGGGATTGGAAACTGTCCGTGATTGCATTTTACAAACCCGGTACCAGTCCGTATCGGTGAAAAGTATATCTTTTCAATCTTAAGGTCATGGATGGCAATTACGGCTCCTACTATATCTATAATTGAATCGACTGCGCCAACTTCGTGAAAATGAACTTCTTCCGGAGAAGTGTTATGTACTTTTGCTTCTGCCTTTGCCAGGTTTTCAAAGATTTTGATGCTGTCTCTTTTTACACCCTCTCCCAGCGTACTTTTGTTAATAATCCCGGATATATCCTTGAGGGTTCTTCTCCTGTTATGTTCATTGTCTATTTTGTCTTCTTTGACTAATACGTCAAACTTTGTTCCTGTAATTGCAGACCTGAGCACTTTTTTCGAATCAAGTTCATAGTTGCTTATACCAAGTTTCTTGAGTTCTTCGGTAAGCTTTTCCCGGTTAAATCCAGCATCTATCAGGGCTCCCAGAATCATATCACCACTGGCGCCGGAGAAACAATCAAAATACGCGATCTTCATAAGAATATTTTTATTTAAAATATATTACAAGTTCTTTTATTGCATAAAGTTATTGCGACAATCAATTCAAAAATATTAGCACACGTATTTTATAGAGTCAAACAAAAACCAATTTCCTTTCCAGTGACATATTCTGTGGGTAGCATATAGTTAATACGGATGTTTTATGGCTTGACACACTTGTTCAAAGCCTTACGAAGCTGGAGGACAGGGCATTTACTAAATATTTGAGTAGATGGAAGAAACTCCAGAGTAGGTTTTGATAGTACTGATGGGTGTTTAAAGAACGTGTAGTTCGCTGACCTTGCGAAAATGGTGGCCATAAACTGCAAGTGTAACGGCCAGTGGAAATAATTCGCGACGATGTAAAGTTGTCCATAACAAGAGGTGCCAGAATTGGACGCGTTCCTTACCCAAAATGCCGAGGTGGTAGATGGAATTAAGCAATCCCAGGATATGGTCTAATGTAATTTTACCCTTAATCTTTGGCGCCTTATATTCTTTAAAAAATGTCATAATACGTTTATAATAATTTTCAGGGGAATATATGTGTTTTAATATCTTTTTGTATCCCTCTCGAAACATGTCAGCGTCCATGTTGTTGGGAATAATATTTGTTGAACCATCTGCATTGTCTCCTGTCATTCGTCCGAGCAGTCGACCCTCTTTTTTCAGGCGTTCATACAGTCTTGTTCCGGTTGGAGCCTGAAGCAGGCCTACCATTGCCGTCACGATTCCAGTTTTCTGGATAAAATCTATCTGTCGTTGGAAAATGGATGGCGTATCACTGTCAAAGCCTACAATGAAGCCTGCCTGTACTTGCATTCCGGCTCTTTGAATTATCCGCACGTCTTCTGCCAGGTCACGGCCTTTGTTCTGCAATTTGCCACATTCGTCCAGACTGGCCGTATCAGGTGTTTCGATTCCGACAAAGACTGTGTTAAATCCAGCTTCGAACATCATCTGCATTAATGCCTCGTCTTTGGCCAGGTTGATGGAGACTTCAGTGTTAAACGTTATCGATTCACGATTTTCTTGCCATTTAATTAATTCCGGCAGCAGTTCCTTCTTCAGGCTTCTTCTGTTCCCGATAATATTGTCATCAACGAAGAATACGTTTCCACGCCATCCAAGATCATAGAAAGTATCCAGTTCGGTAATGATCTGTTCTGTACTCTTAGTGCGTGTGCGGCGCCCAAACAACGCAGTTACGTCACAAAACTCGCATTGGTACGGACAACCACGGGTGTACTGTATGACCATCGAGGCGTACTTACTCATATTGACAAGATTCCATAGGGGGGCAACCGTTTCTCGAATATCGGCAAATTTCGGTGTCTTATATATCGGCTTAGCACAACCGTTTTCCAGATCTTCCAGAAAAGGGGACAATGTTATCTCTGCTTCATTGAGTACAAAATGGTCGACATCCTTAAAGTGTTCATGTTCACTCGTAAACAATGGACCTCCGGCAACAATCTTAACGCCTGCTTCTTTACATCGTTTAATGAGTTGACGAGCAGATTTTTGCTGAACGACCATGCTGCTGAAAAATGCGTAATCCGCCCATTTCAAATCTTTATCCGTGAGTTTTGTTGTATTGGCATCTACCAGGCGTTTAGCCCATTTTGCCGGCAGCATTGCGGCGACTGTCAGCAGGCCAAGTGGGGGAAAGGTGGCTTTTTTGCGTATGAACTTAAGTGCGTGTTTGAAGCTCCAGAATGTATCTGGAAATTCAGGATATATTAATAATGCATTCATAATGTCTGTATTTCGCTAATAGTTATATGCTGTTAAGGACAGCAAAAGAAGATACCTTCTTCAAAAACATATAACACGTAATTCTATAACATTCATACGTAATGTCAAAGGTAAATTTAATCATTCTGTAGCTTTAGCGAAAGATGGTATCCTACGCTCACTTTCTTTTTTTATCAATTATAGTGAGCTTCGGACTACCTTTTCTATCTTGCTTGGGTAAATTAACCATTCTGTAGCTTTAGCGAAAGATGGTGGTTACCCGGGGAGGACTCGAACCTCCAATGAGAGAATCAAAATCTCTAGTGTTGCCATTACACTACCGGGTAATCTTGCAGCTAGCTTTTGAGTACTGCGCCCTTATCTGCCGATGTAACACATTTGGCGTACCTGACAAGAAGTCCTTTAGTAACTTCTAATGGGGGCGGTGTCCATTTTGCACGGCGGCTGTCAAGTTCGGAGTCTGATAACTCAGCATATAATTTGCGTTTTGGAATGTCAATTACTATCTCATCATCATCTTCTATTAACGCCAATGGTCCTCCTGCCATTGCTTCGGGAGAGACGTGCCCGATGCAGGGACCCCTTGTGCCACCCGAAAAACGTCCATCCGTTATTAAGGCAACAGAATTATCCAAACCCATTCCAACAAGTGCTGCAGTTGGTGATAACATCTCTCTCATTCCCGGACCTCCACGAGGTCCTTCATATCTGATAATCATCACCGATCCCTTAGAGATTTTCTTATCCATGATTGCCAGCATCGCTTCCTCTTCACTCTCGAAGACCTTGGCGGGGCCTTTGAAAACCCTCATATCGTCGGGTAGTGCGCTTTGTTTAATTACAGCGCCATCGGGTGCTATGTTTCCATGAAGTACTGCAATGCCGCCTTCCTTGTTATAGGCGTTCTCCTTTGTCCGTATAATATCATCATCATAGACGATTGCCTGTTTTGCAATTTCTTTTGTACTGAAACCGCTAACGGTTGCACAATCATTAATGACGTCCTCAAGCCTTTTCATTGCCGCCGGAATACCACCCGCATAGAAAAGGTCTTCCATAAAGTGTTCACCGCCCGGTCTCAGGTTTGTTATCTGGGGTACTTTTCTGCTGATTTCATCGAAGCGGTCCAATTCTATATCGATACCGGCTTCATTGGATATTGCAGGAATATGCAGACAAGTATTCGTTGAGCCTCCAAGCGTCATATCAATTAAGATTGCATTGTCAAAAGCCTCTCTAGTCATAATTTTCCTGCAGCTTATGTCGTCTTTTACTAACGCAACTATTCTCTCTCCGCTTTTATAGGCGATCCTGTCTTTTTCTGCTGAGATTGCAAGGGATGCAGCACATCCCGGCAGTGACATTCCAAGCGCTTCAGTCACGCAGGCCATTGTATTTGCCGTATATAATCCCTGACATGATCCGGGGCCCGGACATGCTTCCTTTTCAAGGGATTCCAGTTCTTCCTCACTAATCTCGCCTTTCTGCTTTCTGCCGACGGCCTCAAAAGTATCACGGACCAGAGAGAGTTTCTTCATATTGCGGCGTCCGGAAATCATAGGCCCGCCGGTTACTACAATAGCAGGAACATCTATTCTTGCAGCACCCATAAGCATACCGGGTGTAATTTTGTCGCAATTAGTTAACAATATCAATCCGTCCAGGCAATGTGCATTTGTGACACACTCTATTAAATCAGCGATTAATTCTCTCGAAGCAAGTGAGTAACTCATCCCCTTGTGTCCCATGGCAATGCCATCACAAATACCGGGTACTCCAAAAATGAAGCTTACGCCACCTCCAGCATGAATGCCTTTTTCTATCTCTCTTTCCAAACGTCTCATGTGGGTGTGTCCGGGAATTAAGTCCGTAAAACTGCTGGCAATGCCTATAAACGGCTTTCCCATGTTTTCCTTGGTCAGTCCGGTTGCATAAAGCAGTGCCCTTGCCGGTGATCTCTCTATTCCACACGTAATAGTATCGCTGCGCAAATTAATATCCTTTCTATTCCAATAGAATAAATATTATAAAATTTTCTTTAATTAAAATTTAGTATAAAATTATATACAGTGGTTTGGTGTTGTCAACGCTAAATTAATGTACTCTATGTATTTAGAAGTAACTGATTGTATTCTTGAGTCAGATATCATGTCTCAATATTTGCCTTGATTTAGCTATTAAGGCATGTAGAATATCACATAATATTATGAAAACTAACGTAATCAGAAGAAAATTTCTAAGTTTTTTTGAGAAAAAAGGGCATTCTCTATTCCCAAGTGATTCGCTTGTCCCTGGAAATGATCCAACTCTGTTATTTACCGGTGCAGGGATGAATCAGTTTAAGGATATGTTTCTGGGAAAGGGGACGTTGGGAGTAAAGAGTGCTACGACATGCCAGAAATGCATCAGGACGGGTGATATAGAAAATGTAGGCAAAACCCCAATGCATCACACTTTCTTTGAAATGCTGGGTAATTTTTCATTTGGAGATTATTTCAAATTGGAAGCAATAGAGATGGCGTGGGAATTTATGCTTAACGAGATGAAGCTTCCGAAAGAAAGGTTGTCTGTCAGCATTTATCTGGATGACGAAGAATCATACGATATCTGGCTGAAGAAGATTGGTATTCCTGAAGATAAGATATACAGGTTTGGAGAAAAGGAGAATTTCTGGCCTGCAAATGCTCCTTCGGATGGCCCAAATGGTCCTTGCGGCCCATGCTCAGAAATCTTTTACGATCGGGGGAAGGACGTTGGATGTAGAAGAAAAGAGTGTGCTCCTGATTGTGACTGCGAACGATTTGTTGAGGTGTGGAATCTTGTTTTTACACAGTTTGACAGAAAAGATGGAGGAGTACTTGAGCCTTTACCAAACAAGAACGTGGATACCGGAATGGGTTTGGAAAGGATGGCCAGTGTTATGCAGGATGTCAGCACAAATTTTGAGATAGATATATTTAAGCCCATAATTCAGAATATTTCTGAGATTACTGAGGTTAAATACGATAGCCAGACAGAAAACGGTAAGTTGATGAATAGAATAGCCGACCACATAAGGGCAATAATATTTTGTATCTCAGATGGTGTTCTGCCAGGTAATGAAGGAAGGGGTTACGTAGAAAGAAGGCTTTTGAGAAGGGCTGTTCGCGATGGGTTGAAATTGGGAAAAGAGGAGTGTTTTCTCTACAAACTTGTTCCCATTATTGCTGATGTAATGCTAGAGACTTATCCTGAGATAAAGCAACGTCGGGAAAACATTGCAAGAATTATAAAGAACGAAGAGGAGAGGTTCCATGAAACTTTATTTATGGGGAATAGAAGGTTGGATGAACTTATGGAAGGCCTTCGCAAGAGCGGACAAAAGAGGTTGTCAGGCCAGGATGCTTTTCAGCTGTATGATACCTTCGGTTTTCCATTCGAGATGACAAAATCAATCCTGGAAGAGAGCGGTCTTACGGTTGATGAAAGTGGTTTTGAGAAAGAAATGGAAAAACAGCGTGAGTTGGCAAGATCTTCTACGCAAATGACCGGTAGTATATTTGATGAGGGCCCGATAGCCACAATTAAAGAAACAGTAAAGGAGACAGCCTTCCTGGGTTATGAAAATTGTGAAACTGAAAGTAGAGTCATTGGTATTATTATAAATGAACAATTGGTTAAAGCTGCTAAAGCAGGGCAGGAAATTCATATAGTGCTGGATCAAACCCCTTTTTATGCGGAGGCCGGAGGACAGGTAGGTGACATCGGTATAGTTCAAACAAAAAACTCAAAGGTTGAAATTAGCAACACTAAAAAATCCAATGATATAATAGTGCATATTGGTAGGGTGGTAGAGGGTAAGATCAAGACAAATGAAACCGTTACTTCGATTATTGATAAAGGACGAAGGGCAGCCATAAAGCGTAATCATTCGGCAACACATCTGCTGCATTACACCCTACGACAGGTAGTAGGGCAACATGCCGAGCAATCCGGCTCCCTTGTGGCTCCTGAAAGACTTCGTTTTGACTTTCACCATTTTGAAGGTATTAAAAAAGACGAAATTGCAAGGATAGAAGAACTTATGAATGAGAGGGTTATGGAAAATGCTCCTGTTGTTACAGAGGAAATGGCACTTGATAAAGCCAGGAACGCAGGTGCAACGGCATTGTTTGGGGAGAAATACGATGAGAATGTCAGGGTGGTAAGCATTGGAGATTATAGTCAGGAACTTTGTGCGGGTACGCACGTGAACAATACCGGCGAAATAGGATTATTTAAGATTACAAGCGAATCATCAATAGCGGCAGGAATACGCAGGTTAGAAGCTGTAACAGGGAATGATGCTCTCACAAGGATAAGGCAGAAAGAGAAGACACTGGATAGGTTATGTAACGTTCTGGATGTTCAGGAGAACATGGCCGTTCAACGTGCCGAAGAGCTGATGCTGCAAATACGAGACTTAAGAAAAGATGTGCAGAAGGCAAAAAAAGAAGGCGCCAGAGAATTTTCTTCTGAACTGATTGCTAATGCCAGGGAAATCTCAGGAGTAAAGATTGTAGCAGAAGTAATAGAAGGAGTGGATATAGGTGATTTAAGGAAGACTGTAGACTCGTTAAAAGAAAGTCTGGGTTCCGTGGCAATAGTATTAGGAACAACGGAGGATAGTAAGGTAACATTATTAACTTCGCTGAGTAACGATTTAGTCAAGAAAGGGCTTCATGCCGGCAATATAGCCAGAGATATTGCAAAAATTGTTGGCGGTGGTGGTGGTGGGCGTGCAGATATGGCTCAAGCCGGTGGGCAGCTTCCTGATAAGATTAATGAAGCCATTGATTTAGGATTTAGAATAATACAGGAGAAAATAGAGAATTGTACGTAACCTTCTATGATGTTTTTGCTTGACAAATATAAGGTGCGATTATAGAATACGAAAATTCTTAATTTAGACGAGTTCTTATAAGTATTTGAGATTTAAGGGGATAAAATAAGGGAAGGACAAGAGAGTAACGGGAGGCTTGGTACTGAAGATAATGCCTTATACTTTCCCTTTCTTTCTTCTTCTTCCCTTGTTTATTTTAGATTTTAGTAAAAGGCGACATAATGGCACTTCCAAAAAAAAGGCATTCCAGATCAAGGACAGGTAAGAGGCGTTCACATGACGCTCTGAACTCTCCAAATATTCCACGTTCTGAATTTGCCAAAAGTACATCAGGCAACAGGTCAAAGAAATTCATATGTCCTCATTGTAAACAAATAAAAAAGCCACATACAGTTTGCCATAATTGTGGTTATTATCGTGGCAAACAAGTAATTGCTGTAGAGAGAGCATAGGTTATGCGGATTGCGGTTGATGCAATGGGTGGAGATGAAGCTCCTTTTGAGATTGTAAGGGGGGCCGTAGATGCTGCACGCGTCTATACTGACCACGAGATGATATTAGTAGGTGATCAGGAGCGAATTCAAAACGAATTAGCTGCGTGTGGCGCTACTGTTGGAAATATCTCCGTTGTACATGCTTCTCAAGTAGTAGGCATGAATGAGTCTGCGACTGTTGCCGTACGGAAGAAAACTGATTCTTCAATCACTAAAAGTGTCAAGCTGGTTTTAGAAAAAGCGGCAGATGCCGTAGTAAGTGCAGGTAACACTGGTGCAACAGTAGCAGCAGCATCCTTGTTCCTTCGTACCTTGGAACATGTTAAACGTCCGGGGATTGCTGTATCCATACCAACATTTCATGGTGCGTGCATGGTAATAGATGCCGGGGCTAATATACAATGTAAGCCTGCACATTTAATGCAATATGGAGTCATGGCCTCGGTTTTTTGTAAATACGTATTAAATATTGAAAAACCAAGAGTTGGGCTTTTAAATATTGGCGAGGAATCTGCCAAGGGTAATGAATTAGTAAAAGAGACTTTTGCACTCCTTTCGAATTCTCCATTAAATTTTGTTGGAAATGCAGAAGGACGTGATGTCTTTGATGGTAAGTTTGATATAGTTGTTTGTGAAGGTTTTGTTGGTAATGTTTTGCTGAAGTTTGCAGAAGGGCTTTCTATAAGCATGTTAGCTGCTTTTGCCTCGGAGGCAAAGAAGAGTACCTTGACAAGACTAGGGGCCTGGCTTTGCAAGCCTGTCCGCGAACATCTGTACCGTAAAATGGATTATACTGAATATGGTGGTGTACCACTACTTGGGATCGATGGTATCTGTATTATTTCTCATGGCAGGTCAGATTCGAAGACAATTCAAAACGCAATAAGAGAAGCAATACAGTTCGGAAAATATGAAGTAAATAAACATATTAATTCTGAACTCGAGAGAGCTAATTCATCTCTCGTAACTGTTACATCATAAAGAGCCAACTTTCCTAATATGTATTTAGGATGATTAATGGAAAAAGGATATACGGCATCAATTACAGGGGTAGGGTCTTTTTTGCCCAGAAAAGTGCTTACTAATGATGATCTTACAAAGATGCTTGATACAACTGATGAATGGATCACCAAGCGTACTGGAATAAAAGAGAGACGTATTGTAGAAAATGGAGCTACTGCTTCAGACTTGGCGATTGAAGCATCATTACGTGCGCTGGATGATGCAAATGTACTGCCCTCTGAAGTAGATCTCATTGTAGCGGCTACAATAACACCTGATTGTTTAGTTCCTTCTACCGCTTGTTTTATACAAGAGAAGATAGGCGCAAAGAATGCAGGTGCTTTTGACTTGCTAGCGGCATGTTCCGGATTTGTTTATGCGCTATCCATAGCTAAGAGTTTTGTTGCTTCAGGGGCAATGAAAACTGTTTTAATTGTAGGTACGGAATGTTTGTCAAAGATTACAGACTATACAGACAGGTCTACCTGCATTCTTTTTGGTGATGGAGCTGGCGCTGCCGTCGTTCAACGGGGTAATGGTAAAAAAGAGATTGTTACGACATATTTGGGTTCTGATGGTAGTCAGGCAGATTTGTTGAAACTGCCGGCAGGTGGTTCTAAATTACCTGTATCACAGGCAACGATTGAGTCTCGTTCACATTATATTCAGCTTAAGGGGAAAGAATTATTTAAGACTGCCATTAATAACATGGTTGACATGATTACTAAGGCTGCTACTGAAAATAATATGCAAGTAGAAGATTTCGATATGATTATTCCACATCAGAGTAATATTCGGATCATAGAAGCTGCGATGGAGAGGCTTAAACAACCAAAGAAGAAAGCTTATGTAAATATAGACAGATATGGTAACACGTCTGCAGCCTCTATTCCTATAGCAATTGATGAGATAGACAAGGAAGGGTTGTTAAGCCCCGGAGATTCCGTGCTTTTAGTTGCGTTTGGGGGAGGTTTAACATGGGGTACATCTCTAATTAAGTGGTAAAATGGCGAAAACTGCTTTTTTATTTGCAGGACAAGGTTCACAATACATTGGAATGGGTAAAGATATTTACTCACAATCCAAAGAAGCGAAAGAAGTATATGACAGAGCAAACGAAACATTGGGTTTTGATTTGTCAGGTATATGTTTTGATGGTAAGCAGGAAGAGCTTAACAAGACCTCTATCTGTCAGCCGGCAGTTATGGTTACAAGCATAGCATTATTAAGAGCTTTTAAAGAGCGTAATAATGGAAATATATCATGTCATGTAACGGCCGGTTTAAGTTTGGGAGAGTATACTGCTCTTGTCTTTGCAAATTCTATATCATTCGAGGATGCTTTAAGTCTTGTCTATAAGCGTGGACAGTTCATGCAGGAAGCTTGCGACAAGGAAAAGGGGGCTATGGCCTCTATAATTGGATTAGTAGAATCAGAAGTTGAGGAAATATGCAGTGAGGCAAGAAAGTATGGAGAGGTTTGTGCGGCAAATTATAATACTCCAAAACAAATAGTTATTTCAGGGAAAGAAGAAGCTGTTAAAGAAGCAATGTCTCTTGCTAAGGAAAAAGGTGCAAGAGCTGTAATCCCGTTAAAGGTTAGTGGTGCATTCCATTCTCCTTTAATGAGTATGGCAAGCAGCAGACTTTCAGAGGAAATCGAAAGTACAGAAATTTCCAGGTGCGACATACCAGTTATGGCAAATGTATGTGCAGAGTACATAAGTGAGCCTGATGAAATAAAAAGTTCTCTTGTAAAACAGCTTGACAATCCTGTTAGATGGAGTCAGTCTATACAAAATCTTATAGCTGATGGTACAGAAGAATTTTATGAAATTGGGCCAGGGAAGGTACTTGCAGGCATATTAAAGAAAATAGATCCTACAAAAAAAACCAGAAGTATTAATGATTTTAATTCTTTAGTAGAGAATTAAGTAAATCGGAAACTTTGACTTAAGGAGGAAAGGTATTGACAGAGCCATCAATTGAAGAAAAAGTAAGTGAAATAATTGTAAAGCAAATGGGCGTAAATAAGGAACAGGTCAAACCTGAAACATCGTTCATAAACGATTTGGGTGCAGACTCACTAGACACGGTGGAACTTGTGATGGAGCTGGAAGATGCATTTGATATTAATATTCCCGATGAAGATGCAGAAAAGATTCAAACTGTAGGGGATGCAATAAACTACATTAAGGAGCACAAGTAGAAACGATGGTGCGTCGGGTAGCAGTTACTGGTCTTGGTGCAATAACCCCGGTAGGTCATGAGAAAGACCAACTTTGGGAATCTTTATGTAATGGGAAAAGTGGGATTTCTAACATAGCGTCTTTTGACACAACAGGCCAGGATGTGTTAATTGCAGGAGAGGCATCGGATTTTGAACCCAGTAAATGGTTCGATAAGAAGGAAGAAAGAAGACTAGACAGAT
>Ga0187827_10003220_pt1 | contig 21327 bp, 20 predicted proteins | sample ETNtaG_39_FD_167969 | JGI IMG/M metagenome (GOLD analysis project Ga0187827, IMG submission 167969) | Marine microbial and viral communities from oxygen minimum zone, Eastern Pacific Ocean - ETNP2014_SV_150_PacBio MetaG (Illumina Assembly) | ecosystem: Environmental > Aquatic > Marine > Hypoxic... | reverse complement strand
GAGATCAAGGGAAAAGCTAAAATCGATGGCGAAAAAATACCTGGTCCATTCTATTCTTTTTCAGGAGACATTGCTGAAAAGGGTAAAGGTAAAATATTTATTCATAAAGAAAATAATTCACATTTAGCTGGATACGAAGAGTTTCTCGCCTAAAAATCGAGTGCCCCAAATCAACATCACACCTTTATTGATAAAAAATATTCCATAATTTTCAGTTATTACCCCCCCACTGGAACCTTCTGATACAATTTTGGATAATGGTTATAGAGTAGCATATTCAAGTATAGAGTCATGACCATAAGCGTAAATCGACATGGTTTGAATGTATTCAAAGAAGCCATCAGTAAAGCGGAAGAACTGGGAGTGAATGTTGAAAAAAACAATATAGGAACAACAATAATTGATATGGGGGTTGAAGCGAAAGGTGGTTTTCTTGCAGGAAAGTATCTAACTGATATTTGCATGGGAGGTTTGTGTACTACTGAATTGGATATGCAAAATATAGGAGATATCGTCCTTCCATCTATAGGAGTAGCAACTGACTTTCCGGCAATAGCTCTTCTTGGTTCACAGTTTGCAGGATGGAGTATATCGGTTGAAAAGTATTTCGCGATGGGTTCAGGTCCAGCAAGAGCAATAGCGCGAAAACCAAAAGAACTCTATGAAAAAATTGCATATCAAGACAAGTCTAATGTGGCAGTTATTGTTTTGGAAACTGATGTGAGTCCCACAGTAAATGTTATTCAATTTATTGCAGATAAATGTAAAGTAAATCCTAAAGATCTCTATGTAGCAATAGCTCCCACATCAAGTTTAGCAGGTTCAACTCAGATATCAGGTAGAATCGTTGAACTTGGATTGCACAAACTTACTGAATCAGGTTTGGATCCAAAAATAGTAAAATATGGAATAGGTGAAGCTCCGATTGCTCCAATTCATCCAAAATCTACCAAGGCAATGGGGAGAACAAATGATATGATATTATATGGTGGGCGTGTTTATTTTGAGGTAGAGCATGATAATGATGAAGATCTAAATAAGATTGTGAAGAAGACACCATCTTCAGAATCGAAATCATATGGAGAACCATTTTATGATCTATTCAAAGCAGCTGGTTTTGATTTCTATAAAATAGATCCAGGTCTATTTGCACCAGCCATTGTTACGGTTAATAACCTCAAAACTGGAAAAATTACAACGGCAGGAAAGATTAATGAGGAGATACTGCTCAAGTCGATAGGCTACGTTGGTTAATCCACTAAAAATAGGCCTTCTTACAAGAAATAGAGACGCTTGGCCTTCAACTCAGCTTAGAAGAGCTTTAGTTCAACAGAGTGTACAGCCTGTTTGTTTTAATTTCTCAGATATAACTGCTAATCTGGGAAGTATTCCTGAAGTCGGTATACAAGAGGAAATTGATGCTCTTAAGAAATTAAATGCGCTTATTGTAAGACCAATTGGCAGAGGTTCACTTGATGAAATAATTTTCAGATTAGATTTCTTGCATAGACTTGAACGTGGAGGTCTTTTTATCGTTAATCCACCATCAAGTATTGAAAGGTCAGTGGATAAGTATTATTCTTTATCACTACTCTCTGAAAATGGTATCAAGGTTCCAAGAACTGTTGTAACTGAAAATCCAGATTCTGCTTTGAAAGCATTTGATAAGCTAGGGCGTGATGTCGTTATAAAACCACTTTTTGGATCTCAGGGTTTCGGAATTACTCGAATCTCAGATTTGGAAGTAGCTCGTCGGATATTTAATACACTCAATTATTCTAGAAATGTCCTTTACACCCAAGAATTTATCCATCATGGAAAACGTGACATTCGATGCCTAATAGTGGGTGGAAGATTGGTGGCATCTATGAATAGACGGGCCAGAGGTTGGAAGACTAATGTTAGTCAAGGTGCCAAACCTGTTTCAATAGTTCCTTCTGAAGAAATAAGAGAAATTGCAATAAAATCTACGGAGATACTTGGTTGTAGAGTGGCAGGAGTAGATATTCTAGAGAGTCCTGATGGATATTTTGTTAATGAGGTAAATAGTCAACCAGGATTTAGGGGGCTTCAAGTTGTTTCGAAAGTAGATGTTGCTGAAGAGATAGTGAGATATATTTTAAGCGAATTGAAACGGTGAGATTTAGATAGAAAAGTTTTTCTTCACATTTCTAACAAAGTCAATATCACGCTTATTCAATTGGGTGTTATGTAGAACTGTTGCGACCAATACTCCTGAAGCACCTATTCCGCGTAAAGCAAAAATATCTTTCAGCGATGACACACTACCCCCTACAAGAAGGGGTAAACTAACTTTATTCAAAATTGATTGGGCAACTCCTATTTTGACCCCTGATTCAGAACCAACTCGGGAAATGTCAAGCAAAACGATCTGTTCAACTCCGCAATCCTTAAGCAATTTGGCTACTTCTGGGGGAGATACACCAGATAATTCTTTGCATTTTGACAAAACTTTCCCATCTTTGACATCTATTGACCCAATAATGGGAATATTTCCGGATAGTTTTACTATTCTTGAAAGATCCTCAAGGTGTTCAAGAGTTTCTGTACCCACAACGATGCCCGCAACACCAACTGATAGAAGTGCTTGGGCTTTTACTGGGTTGGTTACTCCAGCATCAACCATAACTTTCAGGTATCCAGTTTTGCAGATGTTACAAAGAACAGATAGATTTACTTCGTTTTTCATGATTCCATCTAAATCAGCAACATATAACTCGTCAAATCCAAATCTACGTTTCAACTCTAAAGCGACTTCAATGGGATCTTGTGTTTCTAATATCTGGGATTTAAGGGGGCGGTATTCTTCACGATAACCCTTTATGGCATGAACTACTTTACCTTGCATAATATCGATAACAGGTATAACTCGCAAACTTATTCATCTCAAGATAATATCTTTTTTTGGGTGGCATATTATTGAAGGTTGGCATATTTGAGTATGTATCTGGAGGAGGAATAAAAGAAGAAGATATTTCACACAACATGCTTTGTGAAGGGTACTCAATGCTGAAATCTGCAACTGAAGATTTCCAAATGGCTGGCTATGAAGTATCTACAATACTAGATTCAAGGTTATCAAAACTTACGGATTACCTGAAAGCTGATAGATTAGAATTTGTATCCACACAAGATAATACCTTTGACATTCTCCTTGAAATGTTAAAAACTGTGGATTTATCACTTATTATTGCACCTGAAACCAGAGGGATATTATCCAGTTTTGTACAGATAGCAAGATCTAACACGGTATCCCTCAACTCTACACCGGAATCAATCGATTTTGTTTCTGATAAGGCCAAACTTGCTGAGACTCTTTATAGAAATAGTCTTCCAATACCTGAGACTTACTGTTTTAATAGTGAAGTTCGAAAAGAGGAGATTGAAAGAGTGTTTAAGACTTTTTCATCTCCAGTAGTTGTAAAGCCAGTAAATGGAGCTGGTTGTGAAAAAGTTTTTGTTGTTAAAGAGACATCTCAATTAAGTCAAGCTCTGGAGTCGATAATAGCAGATAATCCAAAGGAACGCGTAATTATTCAAGAATTTGTTGAAGGGATACCTGTAAGTGTAAGTTTAATCCTAAATGGTGTAGATGCGTTTCCCATTAGCATGAACTTACAGCGGGTCTCGCTCAATTCACCTCCTGAATCATCTTGGTATTATGGAGGCGTTACACCTTTTCACCATCCAAATGAATCTGAGGTGATAAATCTTGCAAGAAGAGCAGTCAAGCCGTTTAATGGTTTGATAGGATATGTTGGGGTAGATATGATGATCACCACTAGTGGGCCAATGTTATTGGAGATAAATCCACGCTTAACTGTTTCATATGTTGGATTGAAGCAAATCTCTAAAGTAAATTTAGCGGAATCGATAGTTAGAGCATCATCAGGAGTATCTCTTCCTACAGCCTTCGAGACTCAAGGTGTATCAGCTTTTTCTAAGATATCGGCTGATGCCCTTAAAACCATTAGAGGAGATGTTGAGGTTATATGCCCCAAAATCCAGATTGAGGGATCTGATATTAATTACATCTTTTTTGCTCTAAAAGGTAAGGAAGAATCGGAAGTCCAGAGAATTCTCGTGGATGCGAGTATGCCTTACCACATCACTTGAAAGGTGGATATAATTTTGAGGATTCTCGGACTAGATATTGGAGGAGCAAACATCAAGGCAGGATTGGTTGAAGTCTCTAACGGTAGAATGGTGGAATGTAGAACAGCGGTTAGGTATTTACCACTTTGGCGCGTTGGAAAAAAGGAGCTATCTAAGGAACTTCTGAAAATCTCAACTTTTCTATCTCAGACAGATAAGATAGATGGGGTAGGTGTAACAATGACTGCAGAATTATCAGATGTTTTCAAATCTAAAAAGGAAGGGGTGGAGTATGTGTTAAGAAATGTAGAAAACCTCTGGAGTATCACTAAACCCCTAATTGTGGATTATACAGGTCGACTTATCAAATTGGAAAAAGGCTATTCGGATTATTTGAAGGTCTCAAGTGCCAATTGGGCAGCAACAGCAAATATTTTAACACGAATCTTTCAAGAATGTATTCTGATAGATGTTGGAAGCACTACTACCGATATTGTCCCTATTCTAGATCACAAAATATCAGTCTCAGGTAGAACAGATTTTGAGAGATTAGCAACCGGTGAGTTGATTTACACAGGAATCCTACGAAGTACTATCCCATCTATTGTTCACTCAATCCCTATTAAAGGAAAAGAAACAAAAGTTGCCTCAGAGATATTTGCATTATCATCGGATGTACACTTAATTCTTGGAAACATATCCCAAGGAGAATATTCAACCGAGACAGCAGATGGGAGAGGAAAATCGCCAAACGAATGTCTCTCAAGGCTTGCGCGAACTGTCTGCGCAGATTCTGATTTACTTGATGAAATTGAACTAAAAAAAATGGCGCATAGCATCTATTATGAGCAAGTAAAGAAGATAGAGAATAGTCTGAAACAGGTATGGAGCCAAAGTATTTTTAAAAAAAAATCAAAACCAAAATTCCCAATTGTTACAACGGGCATTGGTGGAAGAATCTTGGGAAAGAAAGCTGCTTCAAAACTGGATTTCAGAATGTACAGCGACATAGGTGAGCTCCTCGGTATTAAGAATTCACAAGTTATTGCTGCAATCTCCGTGGCACTTCTTGTGGCAGAAAGCAGGGGTGAAAAATTAGTTTGGCCCACGTTTTGAAGATAGGCGGAAGCCTACTCAAGTATCCAAAAGAGCTCAGTCAGATATGCAACCTACTGATGGATATGGCTGATGAGGTGGACCTTATCATAGTTCCTGGAGGAGGAGTCTTTGCTGATACAGTACGAGATGTTTATGCCAGGCTCAAACTTCCAGAGGATATTGCACATCAAATGGCCATTTTAGCTATGGATCAGTATAGTATACTTATTCACAGTCTTTTTCAAGGTGCTTCTCAGATTATTGAGAATATTAAGGATTCAAGTAAATGTTTTGAAGAGCACCGGATTGCCATACTTCAAGCATCTAAAATAATGAACAACGATAATCAGCTCCCAAAGTCTTGGTCAGTCACTTCTGATTCTATTGCGGCATTTATGGCACACCTAATCGGTGCTGAAAGCTTGATATTGATAAAAGCGATAGATGGTCTTACAGACCAAGAATCAGGTAAATTATTAGATCGCGTGTCTGTAAATTCCTTGGATTCAGATGTGAATGTAGGAGATGTGGATGAATATTTTCCAAATGTTTTAAAGTCAAGTCTAATTAGATGCTTTATAGTGAATGGAAGAGTCTGTGATAGAGTTGAAAGTATTCTGAGAGGTGAAAGCACTGTCTGTACAGAAATCGTCTATGATTAAGATATTATCGGAAACACCTTCCAAGTATCAAGCTATAGCTTTTAGGATGGAGTATTGGAAACCAGGTGCCAACTATAGTTCATTGATATTGAACGCTATTTCGAAAGTTGTTTCTAATGGAGACTTCATAGTAATTTCTGAAAAAGCTGTTTCGATAGCTAAGAATCAAATAATTGATGAAGGGAGAGTCAAACCAGGCCTAGCTGCAAGATTGCTATCTAAGATATGGATGCGAATAGTTTGGGGCCACATTTTTGGCAATATATGTCATATGACGCGTAAGACAAGGTGGAGGTTAAGAAATTATCCGTTGAAAGAGGGAGCTGCACATAAGCAGATTTGCTTAACTTATGCAGGTTTTCTCCAATCTCTAAGACATGGTTCTGAAGGCGGAATAGATGTAACAAACCTTCCCTATTCTTTTGCCGCTTTGCCGTTGGAGAACCCTCATTTAGAGGCAGATCTGATACAGAAGCAAATTCATCGTAAGACAGGCCGAAGAGTTTCAGTTATGATTGTGGACACAGACAAAACATACAGATTTGGGAGGAAAAATTATACACCATTACCCAAAGCTATTCCAGGTATATCAGGTGGAGGAGGTGTTTTTACATATATTTTATGCAGGTTGCTTAGATGTAAACGTAGAGCCACGCCGGTTGGACATGCTGGTGAATCAAGTAATATTGAGACTGTCCTCAATATCGCTGAAACTGCTAATCGTGCAAGAGGTGTAGGTGCAGGTAGGACTCCATGGCATATGGCGGAACGATTTGGAGTGGATCTTACAGATGTTACTTGGGAGATGCTAGATCGAGTAGATCATTACCCGGTAGTGGTTGTGAAATGTCTAGATTAGAGCTACAGCATCTTTCAGTTTTATCTGGACTGGCCCAAGGGTACCACCGAAGTTAGCTGCCGATATCTTCTTTACTCCAGGTACACTTGCGGCTGCTTTGATTCCTTTTGCTGTTCCTTTCATAAGTAGGTCTGCATCTAGGGCATTGAAAACTACTTCATAGACACTTTTTACGCCTTCGGGTATCTGGGTATCTGGGACTTCTGATCGTATTTGGGGACAAATAGGATGATTTGTTGATGCTGGTAATTTATATTTTTTTGAGCCGAGTTTTGAGCCGGAACGACATATTCCCCCAGGGAATGTGAGTACAACAGCTTGTAGTTCTTGTATGGAATCCACACATTTCTCAGCTGCTTCTAGTGCTGATGGTTGATTATCAGCCATAATGAGAAGATTTCCTCCAGCAATGGCTTTTTTTATACCAAAGCGGCCTTCAATAACAAATTCGCCCTCCATAACAGGTAATCTCCAAACCTTTCTACCACCAATAACATCTTTTTTTTCGAAACCATCTCCAAACATACGAACTGCATCACCTATCCTCATCTTATTCTTCAATGAAGGTAGACCATCAAATGCCCTAGTTGTTGGGCACGTAAGTATGCATTGTCCCATACGAGATATCATTTGTCCTTTAAGCAAAGGTTTTGCATTGTGGTACATCTGCACCATAACTCCTATCCTTCCGTCGGGTGTCTTGTCTGGCGGAATTACAGGTCCTTCCATAGCTGCTTCAGCTGGTGACATAATAATAGAAGAAGCGAATCCGGTTGCAGTTCGTGCAGCTATCTTTGCCCATTTTTCATTTTGGGCAGTTATCAAGATTCTTCCAGCGAACATTGGGAATGCTTCCGCAAATGTATCTTCGATTTCAACACCGTTAACCTGAATACTCATAACCTGATGTAATCTTTTGCAGTTTTAAAAGTTTACCGAAATTATATCATGAATCATTGTATTCATTATAAGGAAAAAATAAAAAAAGTTTGGCACCATTTTTCAGTAAACAATTACTTGGTAGACAATATCCTTATCTAGAAGATTTAGGGCCAACCTCATAGATATTAAGGTAAAGAGAATGGAGGGAAGGAGTATTATCATTTAGGAACTACATACCATTCTTGATATTAGGGTTTTCCGCGATTCTAGTGATGGGATTGATTTTAGATTATTACAACCAGGTACCTACACCAATATCTAATATTCCGGATTTGGAGAGTATAGATCCAAATAATCAAGAAAAAGATGTTGACATTTCTCCATCATTTCAGGATGATCAAGGAGGTGATCTAGACGATCCATCTATTCAACAAAAAAGAGGCGGGATTCTTGTACTAGCCAACCGCGGAGATCCTCCTGCTGGATTTGATACTATGCGTACCAGTAGCATCGCACTTCATCATGTGGCAGGTGCTTTGTTTGGCCCAGGTAATCTAGTGATGCGTTGTCGGGAGAATATGTATTTGGTTTGTCCATATCTAGCTAGAAGCTGGCTTCCCAATCCTAGTTTTACAGAGTGGACATTTACCCTTCGTAATGATGTTTTCTGGCATGATAATACTCAGTTTACGCCAAATGATGTGAAGTTCTGGCTTAATCTCTCTATTTCTGGGTTAAAGGTGGGAGACAAAATACGTGCACCTGCGTACTTTGAGGGAGATCTAGGAGAAATTGAGAAGGTAGAAGTAATTCCACCAGTTCAAGTGAAGATTACACTGAAAAATCCTAATCGATTCTTTCCAGATATTCTTGCAAATCCAAGACTTAAAATTGCACATCCACGACATTTGATGGAACCACGAATAAATGATGGTGATTTGAGCGTTTCACCTTTGGATGTAGGATTAATTGGTTTAGGACCCTTCAAGTTTGACAATTACGAGCCTGGAAGCATAATGCAAGTTCTACGTTTTGACAACTATTTTGAGCATGATGCTGGTGGCGATCAATTGCCATATTTGGATGGTATTGATTATGTCATTATATCTGATCCTGTGGCAATGGATATAGCTTTTAGAACTGGACGTTTAGATGGAGGTGCTCGAGGCTTTGGTCATTACTTATCTGAGGAACGTGTTGTTGGGTACACTAGAGATTTAGAGGATAATGTACACTTTTCTCAAATTGAAGGGGGAACAATTAGGCTTGCTTTCAATGTTCTGAAATCTGGACCTTGGCAAGATATGAGGGTTCGGAGAGCTATTGCACTTTGGATAGATAAGGAATCAGCTATACCCGCTGTGCTGGGTGGATTTGGGTGGACTACACCAGATATTAGCCCAAATAACCCCTTTAAAGACAAGAGATTTGTTGTTTGGCCAAAATTTGATTTAGCGCCCTTGGATGAGAGGAGAGATGAAGCTAAGAAACTTATGGCTGGAGCTGGGTATTCTAACGGATTCTCAATGGGGCATCTTTGTCGTGCAAGGCATACCCAAGCGTGTCAATTCCTAAAAGATCAACTAGTGGGACTGGGTATCGATTTGCAGCTTCATATTATTGATGAAGGAGAGTGGAATCGAGCCCGTGTAAGCCTTGATTTTGATACCCAACCGGGCGCATTATCAGTGTTGCCCATCCCCGAAGGGACTGAAGGAGTATATGGACGGTTCAGCTTAAGTCCAGATGCGTATAGCAAACATGAAGATGAGGAAGTTGATAGATTTTACAGACTATTACGCGATGCAACAACAACTGAACGTAGAATCGATATATGGCGCCAACTGCAGAAGTATCTCTTTGTGGAACAGACATATATTATCCCAATAGCGGAAGCGACCTATGTAGTGCCCTACCGAACTTATGTAAGAGGCCTGGTTATCCCTTCAGAAGATGGACACACTAATACTGATTTTGCAACCGTGTGGTTGGACAAATAGTTTCATCGATGTGGGAATAATTTATTGAATACCAATAAGGTATATCACCATATAAGGGGTGAATTAGATAAGGCAATTCTTTAATGGTAATTATCTACTTTGGCGTATAGCCACACTCATATTAACTACATTCATTGCGTCAGTTATAATCTTCTTTGTCATGCGGATGTTGCCTGGTGACATTGTTTCCTGGATCTTAAGCGGTGGAGGAGAGGCTGTCCACAGTGCCGAAGTACGGGAAGCGTTGAGACAAGAGCTAGGGTTGAACGACCACTTGGTGGTGCAGTATGGGCGATGGTTATGGAGTATGGTCAATGGGGAATTTGGTGGACGGTCGTTAGTGAATGGGCAACCAATCGCGGCTATCGTAGCCCGACAATTTCCTGTTACATTGCTTTTAGTTACTTATGCTGTCGCATTGTCTGTTATCGTATCAGTACCTCTGGGAGTTTTGGCGGCCTGGAAAAGGAATCGTTGGCAGGACTATCTCGTGAGATTAATCACAATCCCTGGTCAAGCTCTACCGAATTTTTGGAGTGCTCTCCTGATACTTCTGGGGTTAGTAATCATCTTTCGGTGGTCACCTCCAATTGTTTACACGAGTCCATGGGAAGATATTTTGACCCACTTTCAGATTATTTTTTTGCCAGTTCTTCTATTAGCTTGGGAGCATAGCTCACACATAGTTAGGGTCACTCGTGCCTATATTCTGGAAGTCATTCACAAAAACTATATTTTATCAGCACGTGCAAAAGGTTTGTCGCAACGCCATATCTTGTTAAGACATGCTTTACGCAATGCGTTAGTTCCAATCGTCACTATACTGGGTCTGCAGCTTGGCTGGCTTCTAAGCGGGACCCTAATTCTAGAGTCTATCTTTGGATTGCCAGGGTTAGGAGGTGGTTTGGTTCAAGCTGCGTTAGTTCGAGATTATACAGTAATTCAGAGTTTAGCAACACTTTTGGTGTTTATAATGCTCTCTGTAAATCTCATCATAGATTTGATTTACGGGGTCATTGACCCACGTATATTACTCTCTCCACAGTTGACACGTCCTTACACTGGGTCATGATTTGTGCAATAATAGTGGTGGTTAACTTGAAAAATATTGAAAATTCTTTCAGTAGGACAATTCGACTGCAGAATTCCCTCTATAGGATAGGAGCCAAGTTGGGTCTCAGGAGACTGGCGAAGACAAGACCATTAGTGATTTTATTTGGTGCAATTCTAATAACTATTGTCTTTTTAACTATCTTTGCGGACTTTGTATCACCATATAATCCGTTAGTTCAGGATATCTCCAGTCGATTAGAGTCACCTGGACAAGAGTTTTTATTTGGAAGCGATAACTTTGGGCGAGATGTATTTAGTCGAGTTATCTATGGTTCACGATCATCCCTGTATATTGCGATTACTTCGGTTATTATAGGTACAATTTTAGGAACAATAATAGGAACCTTTTCAGCCTATCGAGGAGGCTGGGTAGATCAGGTGTCACAAAGGGGAATAGACACTTTGCTTGGATTTCCATCGTTAGTTTTGGCCATAATTTTAGTAGTCACGTTAGGTTCATCCACTCAAGCAGTAACCATAGCTATAGCAGTAGCATTGATTCCTCAAGTAGCGCGCCTCTCTCGAGCCCACGCGCTCTCAATAAAAGAAGAAGACTTTGTAATTGCAGCTAGGAGCATTGGAGCACAACCCATGAGTATTATTTTCAAGCATATCATCCCACATACATTTGGTCCTATCGTCGCATATGCGGCAGGATATGTAAGTGTAGCAATAGTTGTGGAATCAGCTCTTAGCTTCATAGGCTTAGGAGTACCCCCACCTTATCCTTCTTGGGGAGGTATGCTTCAAGAGGGGCGTCTGTACATGGAGGTTGCTCCTTGGGTAACTATCTTCCCAGGTATTGCCCTAAGTGTTACAGCCTTCAGTTTTGCTCTGCTGGGCGATGCGCTTCGTGATATTTTTGATCCAAGGGATCGATTCTATAATGGCTCTTTTTTTCCTTCAGGTAATAAATCAGATCTGAAAGAAATGTAGGAACAGCAGATTTACAATCAATACGTATCTAAACTAATGGACCCTTGGGGGCACTGCTTTCGTTAGATCATTTACCATATTTCTATCGATAGTTGAGGTACCTTCATTAAAGACGCTTACGCCTCTTCGCACACCCATTATATCTGCACCGAGATTACTCATATTTTGGATATCCTCTTTTCCTAGCGAACCAGCTAAGGCCACAATCAATCCAAGGTTATGGCTATCATTCACAATTGTCTTTAAATCTTCGAAAGAGAGATAATTGAAAAGTCCTTTCCCATTCTTCGCTTTTACATCTACAAGAACACCCCATGCACCTGATTCAGCTGCTACCTCCGGAAGTGTGAGAGGATTGATGCAACCATAATGTTGATAATCTGCATAACCCGCAATTATGATTTTAGCATTTACTCTGAACTCTTGAAAGCTTTTAACCAGAGAATTTGAGATGTTTAGAGCCTGCTCCTTGTTCTTGGGTCCCAACATCCCAATTTTAACGTAATTAACTCTCAAAAGTGCAGCTCCTAGAGCTGCGAGAGACGCTGTTCCAGGCAAGTAAGGCATGTCACCCAATGTAACACTTACTTCTTCCGATTCACCTACAGCCTCTCGTATACTTCGGGTTATCCAGGGAAAGTTAGCACCTAGTGCACCTTCAGCGGGATTTTTCACATCAATGATATCAGCTCCACCTTTTATAGCATCTAGGGCTTCTTTAGGATTGGTAACGCTAACCATAATCTTCAACTGCTCTGGCACTATTCTATCACCACCTCCAGATATTTTGGTGTATTTGTGGGTTCGGCAATGTTTAAATCACTTCTCTTTATTTCAGATGTTTATTATGGCATCCGGTAAACAAGTTATGATATTTATTGATACAGATAAACATGCAAGCCCTTTCGATATCTTGATGCTTGCAGATCTTTTCCCAGATTCTCAGAGTATATACTACAGTAATGTGGAGCCAGAAGATGTGCAGAAGATAGTACAGGACGCTATTTTCCCAAGAGGTCCAGAAGGATGTAAAAATACTAAACTCTTTATCGGAGGCTCAAACGTGGAGAAAGCAAACAAGATAGTAAAAGTAGCGTTAAAATCGATGTTTCCTCCATTTGAACTTACCACAATAATAGATCCGAGTGGGGCTCATACAACTGGATCTGCAGCTGTTGCTAAGACATTGCAGATTCTTCTTAAGAATAACTTAGGTGACTTGAAGGGGAAGAATGTAACAGTTCTTGCAGCTACAGGTCCTGTTGGAGAAATTACAAGCTCGATTTATCAATCTGAAGATGCAAATGTAATCGTTACATCAAGAAGACAGGAGCGTGCAGATAGCTTAGCAGAAAGATTAAACAAGAATTCATCAAATAAGGTTAGAGCACTGAAGGCGGCAGTCCCTGAGGAAGTCGGAAAAGCAATATCGAATGCGGATGTTGTGATGGCGGCAGGTTCAGCTGGAATCCAGCTTCTCTCTCTTGATATTCTGAAAAACTATGGCAAACACTGCAAGGTGGTTGCTGATGTAAATGCTGTTCCGCCTGTAGGAGTGGAGAATTTAATTTCACAGGGAGACGGAGTAGAAGTTATTCCAGGTGTGTTAGGCATAGGCGCGTTAGCTATAGGTGGACTAAAGAACAAAGTGGAAGCAAAGCTCATAGCTAAGGCTATGGAGATGCCAAAAGGAGTTTTAGACTATAAGATTGGCTACGAGCTAGCTAAAGAATATGTTTACAAGAAAATAGAAAAAAAATAGTGAAGACCTGGATATGAGTCCAAAAGACCCTGCCCAAAGATTCTTCGACAAGAAGATGACTGAAAGAGAAAGGGCGATATTTGAGGGGGGAATAGGACTAGCAGCGATTTATCACCAATTTATCGGTACGCCGGTAAGTGGAGATAGAGGCTCTTTGGAAAAACTAGAAAAGGCTATTCAAGAAGCTGCACTTCTTCAACCTCATAAAAAAAGTGTTAAGGTTAAACTAAATATTCCTTCTAATCTTTCGGATGGTGGAGCATTTAACTATCGTTCTCTTGAAGGACGAGACTTGGATGTTACAATTATTTCGGAGTATGGTAGCTACAAAGCCACATCTCGTATGAAGTACATTCCTGAGTTGAAGTATGTATTGATGTACGTAGAGAAGATAGAAAAAACAAGCTAACGGCTGCTATTAAGTATAATATTCTCAAACTTTTCAGGTGTAATTCGTTCTATTCCCTTTATATTTTCACCACTTCCGGTCAGATTGAATATTTTAGTAGCAGTATTGATTGCTTGCCATTCAAGAATATCTTTACAGAACCTTAATTTTACTTTTTTAACATCTGGTGAAAAAATGTGTTCCTTAGAAAAATTGCCAGTCACATTACCTAAATCCATGCCTGCAAGAGCAAGAGGCTTACCATTCAACACTTCGGCGAGAATAACTGCCCTATCTCCATCAGTAAAGCCTCCAAAGTTATGTAATTCACCGATAGGTTCTACTTGAGTAGTCCCAAGGATATCTTTTAGGTCTTTAACATACATATTTAGATGTTTGATATTGTCACCGTGGGCATGAACAACCATGAATGCCCCTTTGTCATTTGCATCCCTAAGGTCTTCGAACCGCCCATCTAGGTCAGTTACTATTATATCTGGAGTTTTCCTAGCTATTTTCAGTAGCCCTGTTGTCGCGCCATCTGCAGTTATCATACGGCAAATGTCAAAGAGACTCGTCTTCGCAATTCGTTTGATATCTGCTTCAAGTGATGGACCTGCTCCGAATATCAGTGTTGGCTGATCTTTTATTCGGAGTTTCAAATTATCTAGTGATATCTTCTTGCCTTTGAGAAGTTGATTAAGTATTAATGCGGCTCGTCTATCTTCAGATGGGTCATAGCCTAACGAATTAATTATCTTCTTGTACCAGGGTTGCCATTGAATTTGGTCCAAGCACATTCAATCTCCTAGTTAATAGAGCGTTTTCGAGGTAAATAAGAATTGAAAGAAATTTGACTTTTTTGTCGCAACTGTTACAGGAAAAGATGTAATAATGATGTAATAGTATCATATTTCACTAGTTAGGAATTAATGCTTTCAAGTGGGATTGTGGCGACCTATACAGGTTGGTCAATATTTTCCCCACGGGTGTTGGAGCCACATGCCTTCACCCACCTCCCCCATATTCAGATTCTCAGCGTGTGTTTGCAGTTACAGTAGAAAAGGTTTACATCAGTCCATATGGTTATTTTAGGAGTGAAGTTGCATTTATGTGACCTCTGTGGATATTGGTAGATGAAATAAGTTTGAAGATGAAAAAGGTTAGAGATATTGAGTTGAACGGATCAGAGGCTGTAAATAAGCTAGTTAAGCAAATGAGGAATAGCGGAGGTTTTATGGCGAAGAATTTCGGTGAAGCTGTAGATATACTTGAAGACATGATAAAAGATGCTTCTTGTATCAAGTTCCTTTCATTTCCTGCAGCTCCTATAGCTACAGGTTTACGTGGTGTTCTTCGAAAATTGGTTCAAGACAGTTTGATAGATGTTGTGATTACAGCTTCCGGAACCCTTGATCACGATTTGGCGCGAGTATGGGGTACATATTATGAAGGCGATTTTGAATTGAATGATGAAGAACTCTTCAAGAAAAATATTCATCGACTAGGTAATGTGTTAGTACCACGAGATTCATATGGTACTCTTCTTGAAGAGAAACTTCAACCATTCTTCGATGATATCTATAGTAAGGGTATTAGAGAAATATCTTCAACTGAACTTTCAGCAAGATTGGGGACATTAGCAAATTCTAAATCTTCTATTCTATATTGGGCCAATCGAAACAATATACCTGTTTTTGTACCTGGGTTAACTGATGGTGCAGTTGGAAGTCAACTATGGCTCTTCTCCCAAAACCACAGGGACTTTAAGATAAATCTACTAAAGGATGAGACATATTTATCAGATATTGTTTTTGACACGAAGAATAGTGGTGCTCTCATGATAGGTGGCGGAATTTCCAAGCATCATACTCTTTGGTGGAATCAATTCAAAGGAGGTCTAGATTTCGCGGTGAATATTACTTCTGCATCGGAATGGGATGGCAGCTTAAGTGGTGCAGCTGTACGTGAAGCGGTTTCTTGGGGAAAGGTGAAAATGAAAGCACGTAAGGTCACCGTACGTGGTGAAGCAACTGCAATGCTTCCTTTTATGGTTGAATCTCTTTTAAGCAGGTTGAATAATAGTTAAGATTTATATTTGCAAAGATTAGGCCTCTTATAGTTTGACTGCTGAGAATCTATTTGTTTTTGAACTACTTGCACCAGTAACAGGCGTAATCGCCTTAGTATTTGCGGTTTACCTAGCGTTTCAAGTAAACAAGTATGAAATCGGACCCGAAAAGATGAGAGAGATCTATACGGCTATCCGGGAAAGCTCGAAAGCTTACCTTATCCAGCAATATAAGACGATATGTATAGTTTCAGCAATCCTTGCGGTAGTTCTTTACGCTGCTTTTGATCTGCAAGGTCACAATGGAACACCTTTAGTCGCTGTTTCTTTTTTGGTTGGAGCACTATTTTCGTTGGCGGCAGGTTATGTGGGCATGGATGTTGCGACACGCGCCAACGCAAGAACTGCATACGCAGCTCAAGAGAGTTTAGATGTTCCTCTTAAGATTGGTTACTATGGTGGGCTTGTTATGGGGCTATTCAACGTTGGGTTGAGTCTTTTAGCTGTAACTGGCCTTTACTATCTTTATGGAGAGGTTGAACTTATTGTTGGATTAGGTTTTGGAGCTAGTCTTTCAGCTCTTTTTGCTCAACTCGGTGGAGGCATATTCACCAAAGCTGCGGATGTTGGAGCAGATATTGTGGGGAAGGTAGAGGCAGGGATTCCTGAGGACGATCCTCGAAACCCAGCTGTAATTGCAGATAATGTTGGGGATAATGTTGGAGATGTTGCAGGAAGAGGTGCAGACCTCTTTGAATCAATGACAGCTGAAAATATTGGGGCTATGTTGGTTGGAGTTTCACTTTATGCTGTTACTAACAACTTCTTCTTCGTTATTTTTCCGTTGCTAGCTAGATCTATTGGCATAATTGGAACCATTATTGGCGTACCTTTTGTCAGAGCACGGAACTGGAAAGACCCTATGGTTCCTATGCGAAACGGAATGATAGCAACAACCCTCATTATTGTTGTTGGGATGTACTTCCTTATCGATTACACCATTTTAAGTTTGAATTTGTATTTCGCTGCACTTATTGGAGTAGTGGCTAGTTTACTCATTTTCTTGGTGACTGAGTACTATACTTCGCACAAATATAGACCTGTTAAAGAGATATCGGAGTCTTCAACTACTGGTTCAGCTGTAAATATTATCAGCGGTTTCTCAGTTGCACTTGAAAGCACAGCATTACCTGTCATAATTATTGTTGGTTCTCTTTTGGGAGGTTACCATTTTGGTGTTTTGTTCAGTGCAGAAACAATTGGTGTAAGTGAGCATCTTGGTGGAATTTATGGTACTGCTGTAGCAACTATGGGTATGCTTTCAGTTGCAGGTATGATTCTTGGGATGGATGGTTTTGGTCCAATTGTAGATAATGCTGCAGGTATAGCTGAGATGTCTGGTGCACCTAAAGAGCTAAGGGAAAGAATAGATTCATTTGATGCAGCGGGAAACACTACTAAGGCATTAACAAAAGGATATGCTTTGGGCTCAGCTGGGTTGGCTGCACTCCTATTATTCCAAGCGTATCTTGCAGAATATGCTAAAGAAGCGGGGATAGATGTTTCTTTGGTAGTAGTTGATTTGGTTAAACCTGACATTATAGCAGCACTTTTTATCGGTGGATTGCTTCCATTCATCTTTTCAGCTTTCGCTATCCGTGCAGTAGGTAAAGCAGCATTCAAAGTTGTAGAAGAGGTTAGGAGACAATTTCGTGAAATACCTGGGATTATGGAAGGAAAAGCTAAACCTGACTATTCTAAATGTGTAGAGATAAGTACAATAGCTGCTCAGAAAGAGATGATTATTCCTGCTCTAATGCCTGTGATTACTCCCCTCATTATTGGTTTCCTACTTGGTCCACTTGCGGTCGGAGCTTTTCTAATTAGTGCAACAGTTACTGGTACTCTTCTTGCATTCTTGATGAATACTGGAGGAGCTGCATGGGATAATGCTAAGAAATTTATTGAGACAGGTCAGTTTGGAGGTAAAGGTTCAGAAGCCCACAAAGCAGGTGTAGTAGGTGACACAGTAGGGGATCCATTGAAAGATTGTGCAGGGCCATCACTTCACGTACTCGTTAAGCTGATAAACACAGTCTCACTTACCTTCGTAATGATGTTCGTACTCTACGGATTACAACTATTTTGATAACTACTAATACTGAATTCTATTCATTGCAGAGAACTATTTTAAAACCTTGAAGATATCCTCAATTCAAAGCGACAAGTAAATATTTCTGTACCGTATTACTTTCCTTGATTTCTGTTACTTTCTTTTGTTTTTCTTTACTTTTCGCACTTTCCACAAATCAAGAACATAAAATTGGATTTATCATTTGCTTGTTAGTTGATTACCTTTCTGAACAAATACAGTGTAGCACCTAAGGTTAAAACTGCGATTAAACTTATTACTGCGTAAGCTGAGATTATTGTGCTCCATTCATATCCGTTTAGCATTAATGCTCTTACTGCGTTTACGGTATAGCTTATTGGATTAAAGTTTGATACGTTCTGTATCCATTCTGGCATGAAGGAGAACGGAGTTAATGCTGTACTCATAAACAGAAGTGGAAATGTTAGGAATGCACCTATCCCGAAAACTGACTCGGAGCTCTTTGTTTTTAATCCAATAGCTAGAGAGATTCCAGACCAAGCAAGCCCAAAGAATGCTATAGTTGTCAGTATCAAAAGGAGCCCACCAATTCCAGTAACTGCAGAAGTACCAAGTAGATATGCCAATCCAAGTATTATCAATGATTGGATAGTTACCCTGAATGCGTCGCTTGTCAATCTTCCCAATAATATTGCTGACCGGCTAACTGGTGTTACAAGCATCTTATGAAGAAATCCAGAATCGAGATCATCTACAATTGAGGTCCCAGATTGTAAAGCACTAGAGAATGCGTTTTGAAGAAGTATACCTGGTGTTGCGAATGCAAGATAACTTTCAGCTGGAAAATCCGGTATACTTGCGAATTTTGAGAATAATTGTGTGAAGAGCAGTAGGAAAATTATTGGTTGAAAGAGCGAGAAAAAGAGTAAAATAGGATTTCTAATGAGTTTTTTTAAAGATCTCATAAAAAGATATCTGGTATCGTGTATCAGAGCCATTGTTTACCTTCGTCTCCTACTAAACATCGCACCTGAAGGATTCTTGACAAGTTCTTCTGTTCGTATTCTTCTTCCAGTATGTTTTAGGAAAATATCGTCAAGAGTTGGAGATGAAAAACTTACGGAATTGAGTTTTATCTTATTTTTATCAAATGCACGTACAATATCTGGAATTATGAATCCTGCGTTCTTTGCATAAACTGTTAATCCCTCATCAGAATCAAGGATATTTGTTACTCCTTGAATTTCTCCAAGAATTTTTTTTGCTTTTTCGTTCGTTACTTTTTTGGATTCGTCATTCTCATATGATAATTTGATAGAATCAGCACCAACTTGCTGTTTAAGCTCTTTAGGCGAACCACTTACCACTATTCTTCCATTATCGATTATGGAGAGCTGCCGGCACAGTCTATCTGCTTCCTCCATGTATTGAGTTGTAAGGAATATTGTAATATTTTCTTCTTTATTCAATTTTTCAAGATATTCCCATATCACATTACGTGATTGTGGATCCAATCCAGTTGTAGGTTCATCAAGAAAAAGTAGTTTAGGTTTATTCACAAGGATTGAAGCGAGATTAAGTCTCTTTTTCATCCCTCCAGAATAATTACGTGCACGCTTGTTCGCGACTTCTTGTAGATCCATAAGTTTAAGGAGTTCATCAACGCGTTCTCTCAGTATGTTACTTCGCATTTGCTGAAAATGACCTTGAAGAATTAGATTCTCTCGACCAGTTAGGTCTGTGTCGATAACCGTTTCTTGGCTTTGAACACCAATGATTTTACGTATATTTTGTGGCTCTTTATCTATATTATATCCTGCTATTGTAACTGAACCAGATGTTTTTGCAAGTAGTGTAGTTAGGATGTTGATTGTTGTGCTCTTTCCAGCACCATTTGGGCCCAAGAATCCAAAGAACTCTCCTTCTCGGATAGTGAACGAAATGTCATCAACTGCCTTTGTCCCATCACCATAAACTTGGATGAGGTTATCGACTTTGATAATTTCAGACATTTCTTATTTCACTTACTAGATTCGAACACTCCTGGTTGAAAAAGATATTATAAAAACTCCATATCCCTAAGGAGATAATTCAATATCATGGTGAGTAATGAAATATGATAAAATGAGATGAAGTATGAGTACAGAGTGTATCCATTACATACCGTCTAAAGACTTAATTCCACAGCAAAAAAAGGATTCACATAGTGGAGGGATGGCGGAACGGTTACGCGTCCGCCTGCAGAGCGGATATACGTGGGTTCAACTCCCACTCCCTCCTCCAATTAGGTGTAATTCATTCAACTACAAATACTAAATACATTTTTCGTGACGAGTGATAGTGCAAGCGAAGCGCAAGAAGGAAATGACATATCAAGTTATTCCGCTATCGGTATAGGAATCGCAATAGCTGGACTCTTGATAGCAGCAGCAATCTATATGCGCAAATCAGGCTAGCCTTTTTTCTCCGGTTTTATTTAACCACAATTAATTGTGGATTTGAACCTAAATAGGTTGAAACTCTAGTGTGCCTGAAAAAAGGAAAGTAACCTTAAACCTGATCTACTTTGGTAATCTTCGCAATTATCTTTCCATCCGCTACATCGATAGACCATTCTATCTTATCATTATGTTTCAGATGGAGTGCAGATACTACATCGGAGGGAATAGTTCCTTTCATAGAGTTTGAACCTTCTTTTGCTTGAAAAACCTTTGTTTTTGGCATTTGCAGTGCACACAATTCCTATTCTTGTGCCATAAGTGCAGCGCATTGACATATATAAATATAGTGTGATATATTGGATTAAATATAGGGGGTTATTAATCCTTATATATCACCCCATATATCGGGCTATACTTGATGAAAAAGAAATGGAAAACAGAACTATCAATATTGACAACCCTATAAGACCGAAATACATCATCATTGCAGTAATTATTGGTTTTGCTGCCTTAACAGCATATTCATCTTACAGAATTGTAGATCCAGGTCATAGAGGAGTATTAGTTACCTTTGGAGAAGTAGGAGACAAGATATATGTGGAGGGCGGGCCGTACTTTGTGATACCATTTGTACAAGACATAATTCTCATGAATGTTCAGACACTAAAAATTTCAACCAGTACAACAGCTTCATCTGCAGACCTTCAAGTGGTAAGTACAACCATTGCAGTGAACTATCATGTAGATCCAGGTCAAGTTAATACAGTTTATCAGTCACTTAGACTTGAATATGCAGATCGTGTTATTGCACCAGCAATTCAAGAATCAGTTAAAGCAGGTACAGCACAATTTTCGGCTGAAGAATTAATTACAAAAAGAGCAACAG
>Ga0187827_10003219_pt1 | contig 21333 bp, 17 predicted proteins | sample ETNtaG_39_FD_167969 | JGI IMG/M metagenome (GOLD analysis project Ga0187827, IMG submission 167969) | Marine microbial and viral communities from oxygen minimum zone, Eastern Pacific Ocean - ETNP2014_SV_150_PacBio MetaG (Illumina Assembly) | ecosystem: Environmental > Aquatic > Marine > Hypoxic... | reverse complement strand
CGATCGTGCAGAAGGTCTGGTTCCCGAGGGAGGTCCTCCCGCTGGCTTCCGTCGGAGCGGCCATGGTCCACTTCCTCCTGCAGGCCCTGGTGCTCGCCGGGGCGCTGCTCCTGTTCCGGCACGAGCCTGACTGGGCAGCACTGGCGCTGCTGCCCCTGGCACTGTTGGCCCTGATGCTGCTGGCCGCCGCCGCCGCACTGGCGCTTGCCGTGCTCAACGTGCACTACCGGGACACCCAGCACCTGCTCGAGTTGGTCCTGATGGCGTGGTTCTGGATGACGCCGATCGTCTACAACCACCAGTTGATCGCCGACCGCCTCGGCAGCAACGACTGGGTGGCCATGCTGAATCCGATCACATCGGTGGTGCTGGCCTTCCAACGCGCGCTCCACAATCCCCCTCCGGGCTACATCCCCGATGTCTCGCTGTGGATGTACGCACGGAACACGGCGTTGTTGACCGTCGTCGCCTTTCTGCTCCTCGCCGGTTCGCTCCGGCTGTTCGGGCGCCTCGAGGGTGACCTCGCCGAGAACATCTGAGTCCGCCGTGAACCTCCCCGTCGGCGCCCTCGAGGTCGGCCACGTCACCAAGACGTTCCGCCTCTACCAGGAGCAGTTCCGGACCCTCAAGGAGCGCGCCCTGCACCTGGGACGCATCCCGTTCCACGAGTTCGACGCCGTCCACGACGTGGACTTCGAGGTCAAGCCGGGCCGGATGGTGGGCCTCCTCGGACACAACGGCTCGGGCAAGTCGACGCTGCTCAAGTGCATCGCCGGCACGATGCAGCCGACCGCCGGGAGCATTCGGCTGAACGGCCGCATGGCGGCCCTTCTGGAGTTGGGCGCCGGCTTCCACCCTGACCTGACGGGCCGGGAGAACGTCTTCCTCGCCGGTTCGATCATGGGCTATTCGAAGCGCGACATCGGAGCCGTGTTCGACGAGATCGTCGCCTTCGCCGAACTCGAGGAGTTCATCGACAATCAGGTCAAGCACTACTCGTCGGGCATGTTCGCCCGCCTCGGCTTCGCCCTAGCCGTCAACGTCGACCCGGAGATCCTGCTGATCGACGAGATCCTGGCCGTGGGCGACGAGGCCTTCCAGCAGAAGTGCCTCGACCGGTTCCGAACCTTCCGCGAGCAGGGCGTGACGATGCTGTTCGTCACCCACGACACCGACCTGGCCGCAACGATCTGCGATGAACTGGTGGTCCTCGACCGGGGGCGCATGATCGCCCACGGCGACCCGGTGGAAGCTGCCACCACCTACCGGCGTCACCTGTATGGCGACAGTGCGGTCGCTCCAACCGAAGTGGCGGCAGCCATTGGAGGCATCACCTTCGACAGCCTCACAGTCCGGGTCGATGGCCACCCCACCACGACGGTCCGACCCGGGGACATCGTCACGTTCGAGGCCGAGGTCACCGTCATGCGCCCGATCGACGACCTGGTCGTCGCCTACGCGATCCGTGATCCAGCAAGGAACCTGGTCAACTCCTCCAACACGTCCCTCCTTGGTGTTGATGTCTCATCGCTTGAAGGCACAGTGAAGGTCACCTTCACGATTGACGGCCTCCTGCTTCTGAACGGCATCTACGAGTTCGACATCGGTGCGCATACGACCGATGGTTCAACTGTCTACGCACATGTCGAGGCGGCTGCCAGGTTCGCAGTTGTCGGGCCTTCCCGTGATACGGGCGTCGCTCATCTTCCTGTTCGAGGTGAAGTCATAAGATGACGACCCTGACAACGACTTGGTGGACTGATCGCAGGGTCCGCTGGTCGGTCCTGGTGGCCGCTGTCCTGCTTGTCGCCTACGTCGAACTACTCTGGATCGACGCCTTCCCCTGGGGGCACCTCCAAACAGGAGACACCAACCATCTAGTAAAGGGCGCTCGCACGGCGCTCGACTGCATCGGGGACGGCGTGTGGATCGGCTGCGGGAATGTCGATGGGAACCCCAACTCGGGGGTCTTTCACTATTCGATGCTCCAGTACATCCCGGCTGCGCTCTTCCTAGCGCTGGGCGCCAGCGAGGCTGCCACTCTCGAATTGCTGGCGAGGATAAGCGTGGTCGCCTTCGCCGGTTGCTTCCTCCTCATGTGGTATGCGCTCCGCCAACAGCCTCGGCTGGCTGCACTGGGCTGCCTCGCGCTGCTTGGCAGTGCAGCGACCTACCACGCCACCTCCTCCTTTAGCGAGATGCTCGCCGGAGCGCTCTTCCTCGCAGCGATCGTCGCGGCAGGGACACGCAGGCCGATCCTCATATTGCTTGTGTTCTGCGCAGCGACACTTGGAAAGGAGACTTTCCCCCCGTTCCTCCTGCTCCTCGGAATCATCGCCGGTCGGGACGACGAGGACGGTCTTCTTCCTCCAACCAGGGTCCTTGCTCCCCTGATCGGCGGTGTGACCCTCGGAGTGCTGTCATTCACTGCCTTTAACTTCTTCCGATTCTCGTCGCCATGGAACCTGACGAGCATTCAACCCGAGTTGGTCACGCCAACGTGGCCGCTACGCCTCGAGTTTCTTGCAGCCCAGTGGTTCTCGCCGGCCGCCGGCATCCTCTGGTTCTGGCCGGTGGCAACGGCAATTCTGATCACTTCCGCCGTCTTCGGTGTACTGGGCGTAGTTCGAAACTCAGAAGCCGTTGCCCGATGGCTACCCATCATGGCACTCCTAGGCGGTGTATTGGCCTTCACCGCGGGCCTCTCGCTCTGGTTCTCACCATTCGGCTGGATCTCCTATGGACCGCGTCTCGCGGCACCGCTTCTCCCTGCCGCTGTCCTCTTATGCCTTAGGACTGTCGGAACAGAGATCCTGGGACTCGTTGACCGAACAGTCCGAACAACGATCCTTGCGGCAGTCCTATGGCTAGCAATGTTGCTGGCGATATGGCCACAACTCGGAAATCCCTGGGCATGGCATCCAGGTATCCAGGCCCTGATGGCGCCTACCGAAGACTGCGATGACTCAGTTGCCGTGTACGAAGGCGATCGGTTCTACGACTGTGTCACCTCATTCATGTGGAGGACATCGCCTTGGGTTGTCCACCGCGTGGCAACCGCAAACGAGAATGGGGCGACAACAGGACGACTCGTGGGTTCGGCAGCGAGCACAATGCTCTTCGTCCTCGCGACCGGGCAATATTGCATCGGCGATCGCAAACGTGAACCTTCCGTCGCCAGCACCCACCAACGCTCGAACGAGAGCTAGTGGCGCGTCAAGAACAACTAGCGCTGTAGATGAACTCTTCCAAGGTTCGGTCTTGGGCCTCGTGACTCCGTCATGCGATGCAGCAGGAGAAATTCGGTCTTGCTCAACACTCCAGTAACCGGCCCAAATCCTCGTGTTTCACGCCAACAGAGCCCGTCTTCGGTCGAGATGGATCCACACCAGCCTGTGGGTCTCATGCCAGGCAAGAACACACGCCATCGGCGCTTCGCTGCACCATTACGACGGCTACTGACACCACGCCATCATCAATTAGGTCTCCCGCAACCTGCGGCTGTGCTCACAAATCTGGAATGGCTAGGACGATGCTACGAGTCCCCCACTCACATCGTCATAACGAAAACGGTTACCACACTCACAGATCAGCGAGTCATCCAGTCGCAGACCGCACTCACAGATCCAGCCGACCCGGCGCGCGGGATTACCAACGACGAGCGCGTGTGAAGGTACGTCCGCAGTAACTACCGCACCAGCTCCGACGAAAGCGGATCGGCCGATTGTGACGCCGCAGACGATCGTCGCCTGCGCACCAATCGATGCACCGTCTTCGACACGGGTAGGAAGAAACTCGTTACGGCTCTTCTTGTGAGCCGCACGAGGATCAAGGTCGTTCGTGAAAACGGCATTAGGCCCGACGAACACATCGTCTCCGATGGTCACCCCGTCCCAGATCAGAACAGCGTTCTTGACGACTACGCGATCTCCGACCACTGCGCCCGCCTCAATGAACGCGTGGCCACACACATTGCAATCGGCGCCGATGACGGCACCCTCCATCACGTGGGCAAATGCCCAGATCCGGGTCCCGGGGCCAACGCGGTCGCTCTCACAGAGGGCCCGCTCGTGGACGAAGACGTTGGCCGGGGACGTCATGACGGCTCGAGCGACGCCACTAGGGCATCCACGACGCGATCCTGTTGTGCCTCGGTGATTCCCGGGTAGATCGGTAGCGAGAGAATCTCCGACGAGGCCGCCTCGGTGATGGGGAAGTCGCCCGCCGAGTACCCCAGGTCGCGAAACGCCCCGAGCCGGTGAACCGGCGTTGGGTAGTGGATCCCGGCTTGGACCCCCATCTCTGCCATGCCCCGGAGTATGTCGTCACGGCCCGGGACCCTGACGACGTAGAGGTGCCAAACGTGGGCGTTGCCCGGCGCGATCCTCGGCGTCGTAACGCGCTCGACACCCTCAAGCAGATGCTCATAGCGACGCGACGCCTGCTGCCGCTCCTCGTTCCACTGCCCGAGCCAGGTCAGTTTGGCCGTGAGCACCACCGCCTGGAGCGTGTCGAGCCGCGAGTTGAAGCCGATCTCGTCGTGGACGTACTTCTGCTCACTGCCGTAGTTGCGCAGGGCACGGACCCGCCGGGCCAGCCCTTCGTCATCGGTAAGGACCGCCCCGGCGTCGCCATAGGCGCCGAGATTCTTCCCCGGGTAGAAGCTCGTGCCAGAAATGGCGCCGAACGTGCCAGCGTGCGCGCCGTACTGGGTGGCACCCTGCGCCTGTGCGCAGTCCTCAACGATCGCCAGGTCGGGGTCGCAGCAGGCCGTCAGCTCGTGCATAGGTGCCATCTGGCCGTAAAGGTGGACCGGCATGACGGCCCGAGTCCTCGGTCCGACCGCCTCGGCGACCTGGCCCGGTTCGATCAGCAGATGGTCCGCATCGACATCGACGAGGACGGGAGTCGCCCCCGAGCGGCGTACGGCAAGCGCCGAAGCGACGAACGTGTTTGCCGGCACGACGACCTCATCGCCCGGTCCGATGTCGAGCGCCCGGAGGGCCAACTCAAGTGAGTCCGTACCGTTAGCGACACCGACACAGTGGGACACGCCAGTGAAGTCCGCGTAGGCCTGTTCGAAGGTGGCCACCTCGTCGCCGAGGACGAACGCCGTCCGTTCGAGGACGGCCTCCCAGCCCGCCTGCACGTCCTCGGCGACCTGGCGGTGCTGGAGACCGAGGTCTACCAACGGGACCGTCCGATCCGACATCAGACGGCGTGCTCTGACCCGGAGGACTCTAACGAGCGGTCGATGGCTTCTAGAACCCGTACCACCCCTACACCAAAGGCACCGTCAGACCGAGGTGTCTCGCCCGATCTGACGTTCTCGAGGAAGTGGCGGCACTCCGCCTTCAGAGGCTCGTTGAGGTTCACCTTGGGGATGTGGATCGCTCCATCACGCACGCTCGATCGAAAAGACATGTAGTTGTCGGTCCAGGTCGGGGTGATTCGCTCCGCGCTGACGCCCTTGTCGTGGATCCGGATCGGCTCAGTGAGGCTCAGGTCGTCGACTGTGAGCATCTTTTCCGAACCTACAATCGTGATGTCGCGAACCTTGCGCGGGCTAAGCCACGAGAGGTGGAGGTTGACGAGAATGTTGCCCGGATAACGCAGCGTGGCAAAAACAGCATCGACGATGTCTGGATTGATCCAACTGCCGCCAACCGCGGACACGCTCAACGGTCCGCTCCCAAGGAGATAGTTGGCGATCGAAACATCGTGTGCCGCCAGATCCCAGTTGACGTTGACGTCATAGCGGATCGGACCGAGGTTCGTCCGAACCATCGTGACGTGAAAGACCTCCCCCAGCTCCCCCTCATCCAACAACCGCTTTGCCACCAGAATCGCTTCGTTGAACAGGAACACGTGACCTACCATCAGGACGAGCCCCAACTCGGCGGCGAGGTCAACGAGCGAGGTGCCAAGGACGCTGTCGTCAACAATCGGCTTCTCCACGAGCACGTGCTTACCCGAGCGCAACGCCTCCTCGACGAGTTTTCCGTGAGTCGATGTCGGCGTGGCAATAGCCACAGCGTCTACCTCAGGGTCGGACCACACGTCATCCACCGTGGTTGACGTCCCCACGCCGGGCAGGCTCTGACGGACATAGTCCAACCGGTCGGGATCGCGGTCGACAACCCAGCGAAGTTCGACGCCAAGTTCGTTGTGTAGATTCCGGGCCAGGTTCGGGCCCCAGTGTCCGACGCCGATGACCGCTACCCCGATGCTCATGCTGGTTCAACCTCCCCGCTCGGCCGTACCGCAGCCCTCCACGGCCGCCAGACGAGTGCGCTGACAAGCGGCCGAAGGATCGACCACCAGCCGGTGACCGGCTGCATTTTGGTCTGTCCGAGGTGCTTGGGAGGGTAGACCTTCCGAACCGACACCTCAACGACCGGGTACCCGAGCCTTGTTGTCATGAACAGCAGGTGCGGCTCAAGACCATACTCGTCGAGCTTCGACGACTCGAGTCCCAGTCGACGGTCCCGAAGCAGCCCGGTCGTCACCGCCCGGAAACCGTTCGTCGAGTCGGTGAACCGCCGGCCTGCGACTATCGACATGAGCCGGGGGTGTAGCCGCGTGGCGATTCGCCGGTAGAGGGGCATCTCGCCGTACTCCGACCGGCCGGCCAGGTACCTCGAACCCTGGACCAGCACGGCCTTACCCTTCGCGATGGGCTCGAGCAATAGCGGGATCTCCTCGGGGAAGTCCTTGTCGTTGCCAGCAAGCACCACCGCAACGTCGAAACCGTCCCGTACTGCCGTCTCGTATCCGTGCCGGATCGCAGCGCCGACGCCCTTGGTCTGCCCGAGGGCGAACACCTCCGCCCCCTCCGACTCGGCCACCTCACGCGATCGGTCCCGGGACCCGTCGTCGACCACCAGAACCCGTTCGACGACTTCCCGGGGGATGCGACGGACCACGTTTCCTATCTTCGCTTCCTCGTCGAGGACGGGAACAATGGCGATCACCCTCGGACGCTTGCTCACGACACACCCTCATGCCCGGGATCGGCCGCAGAGACGACCGGGTCTCCGTGCGAGAACCAGTCGATCGTTCGTGCCAGACCGTCACGGAGGGCCGTCGACGGAAACCAGCCCAGAGCCCCACAGACGAGCGTGATATCCGGGCACCTGCGATCCGGGTCTCCGGTGCGCTCCGCGGGGAGCGGCAGTTCGACGATCGGGCTGGCCGCACCCGTCTGCTGGAGGACGAGATCAGCCAAGCCGCGGATCGTAATCTCCTCCGGATTGCCGACGTTGACCGGACCGGTCAACTCGCCGTCAAGAACCGCTAGGAGTCCGTCGATCAGGTCGGTGACGTAGCAGAAACTCCGGGTCTGCTGGCCGTCGCCGTATATCGTGATCGGGTTCTCGGCGAGTGCCTGGACCACGAAGTTCGACACCACCCGACCGTCGTTTGGGCGCATGCGTTCCCCGTAGGTGTTGAAGATCCGCGCAATCCTGACGTCAAGGGCATGGACGCGGTGGTACGCCATCGTCAGGGCCTCCGAGAACCTCTTGGCCTCGTCGTAACAGCTCCGCGGGCCGATGGGATCGACGTTGCCGAGGTAGTCCTCCGGCTGCGGGTGCACGAGCGGATCACCGTAGACCTCACTGGTAGATGCGAGCAGGAACCGGGATCCTTGTTCATACGCCAGGTCGAGCAGGTTGCGGGTCCCGGTGCTTCCGACCGCGAGGATTTCGAGTGGCAGCGTGGCGAAGTCATCGGGAGAGGCGGGACTGGCGAGATCGAGGACAGCGTCGACCGGACCATCCAGCCAATCCGCTCCGACTATCGGGATGGTGATGTCGTGTTCGATAAGTGAGAACCGTTCGTGTCCGTTGAGGTGAGCGACATTTTGGAGTCGGCCGGTGAGCAGATTGTCGACTGCGATCACTTCGTCGCCACGCGCCACGAGTGCGTCACAAAGGTGCGATCCGATGAATCCGGCTCCGCCAGCCACTACTACCCGCACTGGTTATCGACCAATCCCCTGATGATCGAACCCGGCCCGCATCCACTCGCTCCGGTCGAGGATGTTGCGTGCGTCAACGACGGCCTGTTGAGGCATGAGTTCTGCGACCTTGTTGACGTCCAACCACCGGAGTTCATCCCACTCGGTCAACACCGCCAGCACAGCGGCTCCTGCACACGCCGAGTATGGATCGGCGCAGATCTCCACTGACTCGGGGATTGGAGGCCGAGGCGCATCGACGGTGGGATCCCAGGCCCGTACGACTGCGCCGCGCTCGAGGAGGCGTTCGACTACCGCCAACGAGGGCGACTCCCGGAGGTCGTCGGTGTTCGCCTTGAACGTGAGCCCCCAGACCGCGACCGTGACACCGTTGAGCGACCCGGCGGCCGCACGCTCAACCTTGGCCACCACCCGTTCGAGTTGTTGCTGGTTGACCTCGAGCACTCCTTCCAGAAAGCGGAAGGGATAGCCCGCACCCTCAGAGATTCGGAGCAGCGCACGCGTATCCTTTGGGAAGCAGGATCCGCCCCAACCGGGGCCCGGCCGGAGGAAGCCATCGCCAATGCGGCGGTCGTAGCCCAGGCCAAGCATCACGTCGTCCACGTCAGCGTCGACCGCCTCGCACACCGCTGCAATTGCGTTGACAAAGGAGAGTTTCGTGGCGAGAAAGGCGTTGGCTGCGTACTTCACGGTCTCAGCAGTGGCCGGATCAGTGATAATGACCGGAGAATACATATCGAGATACAGGGCCGCGATCCGGATCGCCGCCTGCTGGTCATCGGCGCCGATCACAACACGATCCGGTTTGAGGAAGTCGACAACCGCCGAACCCTCCCGGAGGAACTCCGGGTTCGACACGACCGAGACATCATCTCGGTCGAGGACACGTTCGACGATCAGGGTCGATCCCACTGGCACCGTGGACTTCGTGGCGACGATCGATCCTGATGGGAGGGCTCCGGCGATCATCGACACCGCTGACTCAATGAAGGAGAGATCGACTGACCCGTCGGTTGACGAGGGTGTTGGCACGCACAGGAAGGCCACCTCGCATTCTCGGACGGCTTCATCAAGCGATGTCGTGAACTGGAGCCGGCCGTTACGAAGGCCCTCCTCGACCAGCAACTCGATCCGGTCTTCCACGATGGGCACGTCTCCGCGCTTGAGGCGTGCCACCTTGTCCTCATCGATATCCGCACAGATGACATCGTGACCAAGGTGGGCAAAGCACGCGCCGGTCGTCAGACCCACATATCCGGTTCCGATCACCGCCAAAGCCGTCATTCCGCCGATGCTAGCGATCCGCAACTCCTGTCGGTTCCGCTCAAGCGAACTATCAAGGAGGGTCCTGCACGTTTCGGTGCGGTGATTGTCTGTTGGTGTCACGTATGGCGGTCATGTAAGGGCAACCCTCGGGTGGCGAAGTCGTCGGCCATGACGAATCCGTGGGCAGCCCGGGGTGGGACCTCGATGGCGTTCCGGTAGGACTTCGATCGGTCGGAAACGCCGACCCTGGCACCACGGCGCCACACCACCGCACGGATCGACATGTCGGTAGCGTCGGCGACGAGTTGGCGGGTGATGCCACATTGCCATCTTGGATCGGCGGTGTTGGAGTCACCGATTTCAGCGGGGACTCATGTCTGATCGGGGACCCCTCAGTCGCCCCTTACCCCACGCCTACACGCAAGCTCGGAGAATCATGCAAGGCTCTTGTCGGGTTCCGGGGCTACCCGCTGGGAATCGATTGGGGCATCGACCCCGACCTCACCAACCCTCTGCCTACACACTTGTGCCGAGTTGGCTAGGCCTCTCCGGGTACTCAAATCCAATAGGCTGTAGGGGCGCCGAATCCCCATAGGGGAATTGGTCATGTAGAAATCTGTCCATTTCGGCTTTTGGAATGATCGACGAATCCTCTGGTAGCCATATGTCGATGAGGCCAGGTCCGTCTTTTATTTCAAGATTATCCAATTCCGTGATCGTGCTGATCTTCGTATATTCAATACCATATGCTCCCGCAATTTTCTTGAAGTCTGGCTGCGAGTATCCACGTCCAGTTGCGTGGTAGCGACCTTCAAAGTAGGCGTCTTGAAACTGCTTGATGATTCCATATCCATTGTTATTCAATATCACGATATTGATTGGGAGTTGATAATGTACGATCGTCTGGAGTTCTTGGATATTCATCTGTAAACCACCGTCTCCGATGAAACAGACAACCTGCCGGTCCGGCTGGGCAATCTGTGCACCGATTGCTGCAGGCAACGAGTACCCCATCGGCGAGTTTCCTCCAGCCGTAAAGATCTGCTGATCACCGGGACCCCAACTCTGATACACCCAGCACAGATTTGCACCACAGTCCGCTACCACGATGGCATCGCTCCGTAGGCGGCTCTGAATGATCGGAACTGCCCGGTATGGGCTCATGCCGGCAGAATCGGCTGCGGACTCCTCGACCGAAGCCAACTGCACTCTTGCATTAACCAGTTCAGCTACCCATTCAGTTCTCTTCTGACAACCAGATGCAGACGGTAGCGCTTGCGCTACCTCGGCCAAGTCAAATCTCATTGTGGTGTACTCCGGGCAGTGCGCGAACTTTCCGAGCTCTTCACCGTCGATATCGACCACCAGGATACGTGCGAAGGGAGCAAATCCAGAAGGATTACCAGTTCTCTGCCGATTGTCCAGTCTTGTTCCCAGTCCAACGAGGCGATCCGCGCTCTGGACTGCGAGATTCCCGATCCGGTCGCCATAGACACCCAAGGACCCGAAGTAGTGTTCACGCGAACGGTCGAGAAACGGCATCCCTCCCCAACTCGAGAGATAGGGGATGCCACTTGCTTCACAGAATTCCTGAACGACTCGTGCCGTCCCCGACAGTCCGAGTCCAGCACCGAGGATGAACAGCGGCCTCTCTGCTTCGTTCACGAACCCAGCCATAGCGTCTTGAAGATCTTCTGCAGAGGTACACCCAGGCTCAGCCTCATCGCACGTCTCCTGAAGCGTGAATGCAGTCTCGAGATCCTCCGGCGTACACACATCCTGTTGAACATCCATCGGAATGTCGATCAGGACCGGTCCCATTCGACCACTCTGGGCAATGCTCAGCGCATGCGGAAGCGTCTCCGCGAGTTCGGCAACCGACGTAACCTGTATCGCCCACTTGGTCAGGGGTGCGGCGATAGAGACAATGTCCGTCTCCTGGAACCCTGCCTGACGCACTGACACCCCCAACGTCTGCGCACTCTCCCTCTGGTTCACCTGCCCGGTGATGTGGATCGCTGGGATCGAGTCAAACCACGAGCAGGCGATTCCAGTCAAGAGATTGGTTGCACCCGGGCCGCTCGTCGCACATGTAACCCCGACCTTGCCCGTCACACGCCAGACGCCATCAACCGCCATCGCCGCAGCTTGTTCATGCTGAACGCATACGTAGTCCGTGGCATCGTTCCTGCCCAATGCGTCAACGATAAAGGCGCAGGCCCCTCCCGTCACCAAGAACACCTTTGGAAAGCAGAACTCGTCTACGAAGGCCGCAACAAGTTCTGCACCCGTCATTTCGGTAGGACTCGCCATGTTCGACTCCCGGATCACCCTCGAGGTTTCGCATACGGAGGATCGGCCAGTACGTCGGCCAGCCGCTCAATCCCCGTCCGCACTTCATCAAGCCTACCTGCAAGGCTGACTCGCATCGACTCCGCGCTATTGATGCCGAATCCCACACCCGGACAAGTTGCAATTCCATGGGTCTCGAGAATTCTCTCCGATACATCAATTTGCCCGGGGGTTCGAATCATCGCATAGAACCCTGCATTCGGCCGAACCACAAGCGACGAGCCCAGCCCTTTCGACTCGAAGCACTCTTCAAGATAAAGCAATCGTTCCCTCATGCTCTCACGAAGCTCTTCCACAAACCTTCTTGCAAGGTCCGACTCCAGGTAATCCGCCACCGCCAACTGTACGAACGATGGATAACACGATACTGTCAGCGAGGTAAACCGATTGATCGTCTCAACAATATGTACAGGCGCCAGACAGTACCCAATTCGAAGGCCCGGGGCGGCGTGTTCCTTTGACACTGAGAAGATTCGAATGCACTGGTTAGAGTCTACCTCAATTGGCGAACCCATACTCTCATCATAGCAAAGGTTAACGTACGTTTCATCAAAGATCAGCCACGAGCCGGATCTTTCTGTCTCCCTAATTAGATCTTGATAGTGTCTCCAAGGCGCTCCATGTCCCAGCGGATTATTTGGATTACTTATGACAACAGCGTCAGGTATACCATTGTTTGGTAGGTCTCCATGATCGTCTCCTTCTAATCCCAGATGTGTACTAATCGTGTCGTAGCGTCGAATATCAAGCTCTAGGAACTCTGCTGCAAGCCGGTAAGTCGGAAATCCCGGATCCGGAAGAAGAATCTCGCATCCTGGACGCGAGATCGCTGCCATCGACTGAAGGATAAGGAAGTTCGCAGGAGCGATTGCAATTTGATCCACTTCGACGCTGTCCCCTATGTCCTTCGCCAACATGTCAGCGACAACTTCGCGCAGACGAGGCTCACCACCGCTAGGCGAATAGCCAAGCCGCACCGATCTGGCTCTTGCGACCAGGTGCTCTCGAAGAATTACGTTATCGAAGCCTTCCGTATCACCAATCTCGAGGTGCGTGACATCGGTCCCGAGAGATTCCATTCCTCGAACAAGGTCGAGTACCTCAAACATTGGCTGCGCCTGGATTCGTTTGGCCCATGAGTTTACCATGCTTGGCACGCCCACCTATATGAAACCATATGACGAATCAAACCTTCCAGCTCATGGCGAGCGCACATCCTCAGAGCTACGTTTGTCATTGAATGCTCGGCTAACCCCTAGTGTGCCGAAGATTCCACATCCAATTTGGCTCCTGCGGCAAGTGTGAGATCCTCTCGTGGGTCGATAGTCCAATGAACTTTAGTCTTCGGTGTCATGACCATGGCAATTCAACGGTGGCTCAGGCAGATCCCCGTCCTGGGACAATCAAGCCAGGCTAGGAGGCCACCAGCGACCAAATTACCTTAGTGTGTTTCGGAAGCACCAACCGGGGACTTCAGGCTAGGCACATTCCTATCGGCTTCGGTAGAGAGAAGTTGCCAAGTCTGTTGGCCCCGAGGTCTGGTCCATCCAGTCGGTGAGTGATCAACCGCAACCTCGTAGCGCGGTCGTATACTGCGGGCCGTTCAAATGGGAGAGGGATCCCTGTGAAAGCCGTACTCCTAGCGGGTGGACTCGGTACCCGCCTCCGCGAAGAAACTGAATACCGCCCCAAGCCTATGGTAGAAGTCGGCGGTCGTCCGATCCTCTGGCACATCATGAAAGGTTTCGCACACCACGGCATCACCGACTTCGTGGTGTGCACTGGCTACAGAGGTGACGTAATCAAGGACTTCTTCCTCAAGTACGAGGGCCGCATGCACGACTTCACCGTCCGTTTGGGCCAGCCGGCCGAAGTGGTTTACCACAGCGACCACGACGAGGCCGGGTGGCAGGTGACGGTCTCCGACACAGGTCCGACCACCATGACCGGCGGACGGGTCAAGCGGGTCCAGGACCAGATCGGCGAAGAGCGTTTCATGGTGACCTACGGAGATGGACTCGCCGACGTTGACATTCCGGCTCTTCTGGCCTTCCATGAGTCTCATGGCCGGCTCGCTACCGTGACAACGATCCGACCTTTGTCCCGCTTTGGCGTCATGGACATGGCTCCCGATGGCGCCGTCGAACGGTTCCGCGAGAAGCCGCTCACTGACGACTACGTAAATGGCGGCTTCTTTGTCTTTGAGCCCGACGTGTTCGACTATCTTGACGATGAGTGCGTCCTCGAACAGGAACCGCTGGAAACTCTGGCTAAGGACCGCCAGTTGATGGCGTTCCATCACGACGGTTTCTGGCAGCCCATGGACACCTTCCGTGAGTTCACAATGCTCAACGAGTTATGGGACCGAGACGAGGCCCCATGGAAGGTGTGGGCCTGATGACTGCCGATCTCGTGGCCTGGTCGGACCGGCGTGTGCTCGTCACCGGAGCCACCGGCATGGTCGGCTCATGGCTTACGCGTAGGCTCGTTGACGCTAACGCGTACGTCGTCGCCCTAGTTCCCGATTGGGACCCTCAGTCCGAGTTGATTCGCTCAGGAACAATCGACCGGGTCAGCGTCGTCAACGGACGACTCGAGGACTACGACACCGTGGAGCGCGCCATCAACGGTCACGAGGTTGACTCGGTATTCCACCTTGGCGCCCAGACAATCGTTGGCACTGCATATCGTGCCCCTCGACAAACATTCGAGTCCAACGTCCAGGGCACGTGGAACGTCCTGGAGTCTTGCCGAGTGCTCGGCGACCTTGTCCAGAGAATCGTTGTCGCTTCGAGCGACAAGGCCTACGGCGCCCAGACCATTCTGCCCTACACCGAGGGGACGCCGCTCACGGGTCGGGCCCCATACGAGGTCTCGAAGTCGTGTACCGATCTGATCAGTACCTCATATGCGGAGACCTACGACCTACCCGTGCTGATCGCCAGATGTGGCAACATCTTCGGTGGCGGCGACTTGAACTGGAGCCGAATCGTTCCCGGGACCTTCCGATCCCTGATCCGCGGCGAACAGCCGATGATTCGAAGCGACGGCACGTTCCTGCGTGATTATCTCCATGTGGACCACATCGTCGACGCTTATATCCAACTCGCCAAGTTCGCGGATTGTCCGAAATACCGGGGCCAGGGGTTCAACTTCTCAGATGAGAACCCGCTCACTGTCATGGAAATCTACAATTCCTGTTGCGCTGCCGCTGGCAGACCAGGAACCGAACCTCTGATCCTCGACAATACGGTCAGCGAGATTCACGATCAGTATCTTGACTCCTCGCGGGCCCGAAATGAACTCGGCTGGACAGTCTCGGTCAGTCTCGAATCGAGCCTTGAACGCACCTACGCCTGGTACGACGACCTACTGGCTAACCGGGTAATCGGAAAATGACGTCTGAACAACCCTCACAGGCAGACGCGCTCAGAGAGCAGATCCTCGAGTTGGTCGGTAAATACCATGCCGAGGCGTTTCCCGAACGCCCCTTCGTTGGCGGCATCAGTAAGGTCCCTGTATCAGGCAGGGTGTTCGATGACCATGAACTTCGACTACTTGTCGAGTCGGGACTGGACTTCTGGCTGACCAGCGGCCCCTTCGCTGAGGAGTTCGAGAGCAAGTTTGCCAAGGTCATGGGCGTACGGCATGCCATGCTCGCAAACTCGGGTTCGTCGGCGAATCTCCTGGCACTCAGCGCACTCACCTCGCCTCGCCACAAGGAGCGCCGTCTGCTAGATGGCGACGAAGTCATCACGCTCGCCACAAGCTTCCCAACCACAGTCAACCCGATCCTACAAAATCGACTCGTGCCGGTTTTCATCGATGTTCAACTCGGCACCTACCAAGCCGATATTGAACAACTCCAAGAAGCGATCGGTCCAAAGACCCGGGCCATCTTCATGGCCCACACGCTTGGCAATGTATTCGACCTCGACGTGGTCATGAAACTTGCCAAGGAACACGGACTATGGGTGATCGAGGACGCTTGCGATGCCGTTGGCGCGACCTGGCACGGCAAGCCGGTCGGTTCGTTCGGTGACCTCGCCACAACCAGTTTCTATCCTGCCCACCACATCACGATGGGCGAAGGTGGCGCGGTGTTGACGAAGACGAAACCAATGCGCAAGATCGTCGAGAGTTTCCGTGACTGGGGCCGCGACTGTTGGTGCGCCCCAGGCGCCAGCAATACCTGCGGCCGCAGGTACGGCTGGCAGTTGGGTGATCTCCCCTGCGGATACGACCACAAGTTCACCTATAGCCACATCGGCTACAACATGAAGGCCACTGAGATGCAGGCAGCCGTGGGTGTCGCCCAACTCACCAAGTTGGACGGATTTGTCGCTGCCCGGCGAAAGAACTGGGCGCACCTCCGTGAGGGACTCGCCGACCTCGAAGATTTCCTGTTGCTACCACATGCCACTCCAGGTTCCGAACCCAGTTGGTTTGGCTTCCCTATCACTGTCCGCCCCGAAGCGCCCTTCAGCCGGCTGGAACTCGTCGAGCATCTCGAGAGTCGTCGCATCGATAGCAGGCCACTGTTTGCAGGTGACCTGACACGACATCCTGCCTACGGCGACATTCCTCACCGAGTTGTTGGTCCGATGCCCAATGCTGAATTAATTACCAATGCAACCTTCTGGATCGGCGTCTATCCGGACTTGGGCAACCAACAGCTCGATTTCGTTCTCGAAACGTTCCACGATTTCGTTTCTCAGAAGCACCTCAACGAAACGGGCTAGACGCATGGACCCCGAACTGCGACTCGAGTCGGGACCGCGGCCAGTTCCAACCGAACGCCGCCCGACCCATAGGCGACGGATTTCTGTCGTGGCACCGGCCTACAACGAAACCGATTGCGTCGAGGAGTTGGCACGCCGGCTCACGGAAATCTTCTCAACACTCCCTGACATAGATTTCGAAGTCTTTCTCGTCGAGAACGGATCAGGCGACGACACTGTTGACAAGTTGACGGCAATAACTGCCACCGACCAGCGATTCACCGTACTCCAAATGTCGCGAACCTTCGGCTGCGACAACGGTATGGCCGCCGGCATGTCCTACGCGACTGGGGACGCCTGCATCATCATGACGGCAGACTTACAGGATCCGCCTGAATTGATACCGACATTCGTAACGCTCTGGGAACAAGGTTACGATAATGTTTTCGGCATCGTGGCCAGGCGGCACGGAACTGGCCCAATTCGGCGACTCAATTCGCAGTTATATTATTGGATGTTGGCAAAACTATCCGACGACGCCGTTCCGAGGAATGTAAGTGACTTTCGTCTAATCGACCGCGCTGTCTACGAGACGGCAAACGCAATGCCGGAGCGTAATCGATTCCTTCGTAACCTGTTCGCCTGGACCGGATTTCGATCCATTGGTGTTGTTTACGAAAGACCCGAGCGCTTTGCCGGAACGACCACGACGCAAACCTGGAGACTGATTAGAACTGCAGTCAATTCTCTTCTATCTTCTTCTCGAGTGCTTCTGAGACTCATTCCGCTATTCGGCATGCTGCTTTCTGGCGCCGCCCTAATAGGGATATTCGGACTCGGAGTCAACTTCGTACTAAACGGCGTACCGTTTCCAGGCTTTGGAACGCTTCTCTGCGTTCAACTTCTAACATTCGGAATAGTGACATTCTTCTTGGGGATCATGGCACAGTACGTTGGACTCATCTTTGACGAAGTACAGGGTCGACCACATTTCATTGTCCGCAGAGTTATTCATGACGGCCTACCAATAGTTGAAGCCGTCGAAAGCCACGATGCCTAACCTCATCTGCAAGCGGAAGGACAGTTCACGTGTCTAACTCACTCGAGTTATCCAATACCGTTAGACGTGACGTGTTGCGAATGACTCATAGCGCACGGAAATCCCACGTCGGCTCTTCTCTTTGCTGCGTCGATATCTTCGCTGTGCTCTACCACAGCATTGCCAATATCGACCCTAAAGAGCCGGAGGCAGAAGACCGCGACCGGATTGTCGTATCCAAAGGCCACTGTGCAGCCGCTCTATATGCGACGCTTGCCCATGTCGGCTTCTTTCCTGTGAGCAAACTCGCTGAATATTGTACGAACGGCTCCCCCCTGTTCGGGCATGTCACCGTCGGCGTACCGGGCGTCGAGTTTTCTACAGGTTCGTTGGGTCACGGACTTCCGTTTGCAGTTGGTTCCGCGATCGCTGCCTCACGTGACGATTCTGATCGCCGTACGTTTGCCCTGCTCTCGGACGGGGAGCTTGACGAAGGATCGGTCTGGGAAGCCGCTCTTCTCGCCGCTCACCACGGCCTGGGTGGCCTAACGGCGATCATCGATCGGAACGGCCTGCAGTCATTGACTACCACCGAGGCCACAGTGGCTCTCGAGCCGCTCGCTGCCAAGTGGGAAGCATTCGGGTGGAACGTCGTTACGGTTGACGGACACAGCCACGAGGAACTGAAGCGGGTACTCGAGTTACCAACCACAGGGCCGACTTGCGTGATCGCCGAGACGATCAAGGGCAAGGGTGTTGAGTTCATGGAGAATCAGGTTCTCTGGCACTATCAGCCGCCGTCAGATGACGATCTTGCGAAGGCCATCCGTGCCCTCGAACACGAGGCTCAGCAATGAGAAAGACATTCATCGCGACATTGCTCGACGAGGCGCGTCGAGATCCGTCCATCATGCTGCTGACCGGCGATCTGGGATTCAACGTGATTGAGGAATTCGCCGAGGAGCTACCGTCCCAGTTCCTCAATTGTGGAGTGGCAGAACAATCCATGATCGGTGTGGCCGCCGGACTGGCAGCTTCAGGCCGGCGAGTGTTCGTCTATTCAATAGCAAATTTTCCGACGTTTCGGTGTCTTGAACAGATTCGCAACGACGTCGCCTACCACAGACACAACGTGACCATCGTGTCAGTGGGTGCTGGGTTCGCTTACGGATTCGATGGCTATAGCCACTTTGGACTTGAGGATCTCGCCGTGATGCGTGCGATCCCAGGAATCGACGTCATTTGTCCGGCCGATCCTCTTGAGACAGAGTTGATCACAAGGATGATTCTGAAAAACGACGGCCCTTCTTATCTTCGGCTGAGAAAGGAGGGCGAGGAGATCTTCCATGCCGAAGCACCGCAATTCTCACGCGGTGATGCGATCAGGCTTCGAAGTGGCTCTGATCTCACCATCGCCGCCACTGGAACCGTTGTCAGCCTCGCGTTGGAAGCTCACGACCGATTGGCGGACATGGGCATAGACGTCGAAGTGTTGTCAGTTCCGTTTCTTCGACCTCTGAGTCCCGACTGCGTCAAAGCCTCGATCGGACGAGGCCTGGTGACCGTGGAGGAACACTCCGTCAATGGCGGTCTGGGATCCGCTGTCCTCGACGCGGTCATCGCCTGTGGCGAAGTCCCGCACCTGCGGAAGGTTGGTACCCCCGCTGCCACCCCTTCCGATATTGGGGAAAGCGGCTACATGTGGCAGTCGGCCGGGTTGACCACAGAAGCGGTGATCGAAGCGGTTCAATCTCTCCTCAAGCCCTCCTGAGTAGCCTTGTCACGAGCGAATGCCGAGGGAATCGACACGGAAATCGAACAGAACGTCCGTGCGCAACAACTGGAGAGACTTTGACCGGATACAACCATCACGCTGAGGGCCAGACAGGCGGGAACGACCGGGTAGAGGACGATTCCGTGCGGGACCCGGCCGAACTTTCAAGCCCGGTAGTCCCCCGCGACTGTCCTTCGTGCAGAAGTCCATCGATCCACCATCGAATTGAGGTTCGCTCCAAAGTTGACTTGGAAATCAATCCAGGCGATGTACTCGACGAGTACTGGGGCGGTTTCCGCCGCGATGATTTCTTCTTTGATTACGTGCGATGTGGGTCCTGTGGACTCCTATACAACTCTGAATACCTTCGCGATGACCTAATCGCCCACGCCTATTCGGACATGGAGGACAACACCAGCGGGGTGCCTCAGCATCTACTCCGCAAGACTCAGGGTCGCTATGTAACAGCAATGGAGAATATTGCGCCTATGGATGGCGTCTATCTGGAGATCGGGCCAGACATCGGTCTCGCAGCCAAGCTCGCGGTAGAGCGAGGTTCGATCTCCAAGTTGGTCCTCGTCGAACCGAACCGCGCCACCCATAACGCCCTGAGCCTCTTGGCCCCAACTGTGGACACCGTCGTACTCGAATCGATCGACGAGGTGGACCGGGGAATCCAAGTGGACCGGTTGTTTCTTGTGCATGTGTTGGACCACCTAGCGAATCCAAGAGACGACCTAGTCGACTTACGGAAGCGCATGGCTGCAGGCGGCCTCCTGGCAGTGGTCGTCCACAACGAGGCTTCTTTCCTGCGTCGGGTTCTGGGTCGGAGGTGGCCGCCGTTTCGGCTACAGCACCCCCAGTTGTTCTCCCGGCGTACGTTGACAACGCTCATCGAGTCCTGTGACTTCAAGGTATTGAAGGTGCGTTCCACCTTCAATACCTTCAGTGCTCGTCACCTATTCGCAACCGGGCTCTCGATGGTCGGCCTAGAACCGAGGTGGCTCTCTCGGGTCCCTGAGTTCGCTCTCACTGTGCCGCTCGGAAACATCATTGCAATTGCCGAGGCAACATGAGAGGCACCTACAGATCAGCCTGATGTCATCAAGGGGTCTTCGCCACCCCTGGGGCTCTTGGCCTTAGTTCGGCGTCGACGGTTGTTACCTCAACGTGATCTGCGGGTCGCCGTTAGTCACCCTTGACGACTAGCTCAATGCACGTTTCGATGCCAAGCCATTGTTCGTCGAACTCCTTCGGCAAGGTCGACATGGTTCACCAGGCCCAGTTCGTCGCTCGCACGATCGACCGATGGGACATAACGCTCACCCAGTCGCCCGGGAACCGGTGTCCCCCTGATCTGGACGGACGGTGTCCCAGGAGTTTCGGCCGCCACTAACCGGGCGAGGCTCTCAATATCAATCGCGTCGGACGATCCGATGTTGTAGGCACGGCCAGGCTCCCCGCGGACGAGCAGCGCAAGCAACCAGACCACTAGATCGGCTGCGTACTGATATGAACGGAAGGTCGTTCCGTCGCCTTCAACGATGATCGGACCGCCAGACAGAGCATCTCGAATGAAGTTTCCGGCAGCGAAGTGGGCATCGATTGGGAGATAAGGACCGATTAGAGCAAACAGTCGACCGGTAACGACTGCCGCATCTCCTTTGGCATTCGCGATAGATCCCAATAACTCGGCGACCCGCTTTCCCTCGCTGTAGACGCTCCCGGGTTCCATAGGGTCGGGTCCTCCCGTGAATTCCTCGGAGACATGGCTCAACTCGGGAGGAAGACGACCGTATACCGCTCCAGAACTGGTGAAAAGCATCCGCGGTCGGTCGCCACTAGCTGCCAGATCGAGAACATTTCGCATGCCATCGACGATGGTGTCAAGCAGGAGCCTTGGGTTCTCCCATTTGATCACTTCATTGACAGGAGTTGCTCCATGGATGATGGCGTCGGGTGTCGTTGCTGCCTCGAGAGGTTCCAGGACATCCCCCTTCGTCAACCGTATGGAGTCGGCGCCCGCGAGATGTGGTGAACGGGTGGCAAACGCAGACGGGTCGCGGGTCAGAACCTCGATCTCGGGTCCCACGCCGTTGCGACGCCTTGACCAGATGAGTGCCTCGAGCAACCAGGTGCCAATGAATCCTGTGCCACCAGTTACGAACAGTTTGGCGCCATCAAGCGCTCGTATGTCGTC
>Ga0187827_10003218_pt1 | contig 21345 bp, 21 predicted proteins | sample ETNtaG_39_FD_167969 | JGI IMG/M metagenome (GOLD analysis project Ga0187827, IMG submission 167969) | Marine microbial and viral communities from oxygen minimum zone, Eastern Pacific Ocean - ETNP2014_SV_150_PacBio MetaG (Illumina Assembly) | ecosystem: Environmental > Aquatic > Marine > Hypoxic... | reverse complement strand
TGTAGAATATTCCTCATAAACTTTAGGAATAAAAACAGTTCTGCTCCCTTTAAAATTCTTATAAAATCTTTTTGCGTTTCTTGCCTCATTCTTAAAATCAAATTCTTTCTCGGTCCACTGAGCAAACTCATTTACAATCCCCTCCGGATTAAACTTAGCCAACTCGGGACTGTGCTTCTGAATAAGCTCAGCAATAACTTTCATTATCTCAATATCAGTTTCAATTATTTTTTTAATCTTAGGCCTTTGTACTTTAACTGCAACTTTTTTACCGTTTTTCAGAACAGCTTTATGAACTTGGCTAACAGAAGCTGATGCAATTGGCTCTTTATCAAAAGACCTAAACAATTTATTAGCTGGCTGCCCAAACTCACCCTCAATCATGTTCTCAATCTCCTTAAAAGGAACTGACTCAACATCATCCTGAAGTTTTTCAAACTCATTTATATATTTCTTAGGAATTAAGTCCGGCCTAACACTCATCAATTGCCCAAACTTAATAAAAGTCGGACCCAATTTCTCCAATATTAATCTAACCCTCACTTCTGGATTTAGCCTATCCCGAACTAACCTAAGTTTTAATTTTTTACCAAGGGGAACTTTATGGCCAAGTTTAATCTTGTTTAGTAAGTAGCCAAAACCTCCCTCAAAAAGAATTAAAATTATCTGATTCAACCTATTAACATCTCTTACCCCTTTTATTATACCAAAGGCCATATCCTAAATCATACTCTTCTTATTTATATACTTTATGAATAAGGAAACATTTTTAAAACAGCAATCCATCCTTTATAACATGAAAGATATATTCGAAGTAAGAATTCATGGGCGTGGTGGTCAAGGAGCAAAAACAGCCTCGCAATTTATAGCTGAAGCTGGAATGAGTAAAGGTAAATTTATCCAATCGTTCCCTGAATATGGCCCCGAACGAGCTGGTGCTCCTATGAAAGCTTATGCCAGGATTTCAGATAAACAAATTACAACCTATGCTCCAGTTGTCCAGCCAGATGTAGTCATGGTAATCGATCCAACTTTAGTAAACTCAGTAGATGTTGCAGAAGGCCTCACAGATGAAGGCACATTGATAGTTAACACTAATGAATCATCTGAAGACATTAAGAAAAAAACAAATTTTAATGGCAAAATATTTTGTGTAGATGCAACAAAGATCTCACTAGAAACTGTTGGTAAAAATCTTCCTAACACACCAATGTTAGGAGCATTGATTAAAGCAACAAACATAATCCCAATTGAAGCCGTATTTGACAGCATTAAGCATAAATTCCTAAAAAAATTAGGAGAAGATAAAACCAATCAAACAATAGATGGAGTAAAAAGAGCCTACGATGCCATATGACTAAAGAACACTTTTTCAGCAAACAAAGAAGTAGTAAAGAACTTCCAATAGGTGGCCTTATAGATGAAGCAGGATCATCCAAACATTTCAAAACAGGAGACTGGAAAAGCTTTAGACCAATCATTGATGAAAACAAATGTATCAACTGTATGTTTTGCGTTGTTTACTGTCCTGAAAATTGCATTAGAGCAAAAGATGACAAAAGAGGAGAAATTGATTTAAGTTATTGTAAAGGGTGCCTTATATGTCAGAATGTTTGCCCAGTAAAATGTATATCTAACAAAAAAGAATCGGAGTTTACTAAATAAAATGTCAAACATAAAAGCAATAACTGGTGGAGAAGCCGTAGCAGAAGCGATGAAACAGATTAATCCAGACGTAGTTGCAGCCTATCCAATTACTCCTCAAACAATTATAATGCAGAAATTCGCAGATTTCCATGCAGACGGCCTAGTGGATAGTGAAATGGTACGAGTTGAATCTGAACATTCTGCAATGTCTTGTGTTATTGGTTCATCTGCAGCAGGAGCAAGATCAATGACAGCAACTGCATCAGCGGGATTGGCATTGATGTGGGAAGTTGTAGGAATTGCAGCAGGATTAAGGTTACCTATGGTCATGGCAGTTGCTAACCGAGCCCTATCCGCTCCAATCAACATTCATTGTGACCATTCAGATGCAATGGGAGCAAGAGACTTAGGCTGGATAATGTTATTCAGTGAAAACGGACAAGAAGCTTATGAGAATATGTTCCTAGCAACAAGATTAGGGGAGCACAAAGGTATCTTTCTTCCAGTTATGGTAAACTTAGACGGATTCATAACATCTCATGGTGTAGAAAACATCAAAACATACGACGACGAAACCATAAAGAAATTTGTTGGAGAACGCGTAGCCAACAAACCGCTCCTAGATACAAACACACCAGTTACTTACGGGCCATTACAACTACAAGATTATTATTTCGAAACAAGATTCCAGCAAATTCCGGCAATGGAGAAAGTAAAAAAAGCTTATTTAGAGATCGGAAAAGAACTTTCGAAAATAACTGGAAACAAATATGATTACTTTGAAAAATATCAGATGGATGATGCAGAAGCGGTTATTGTAACAATGAACTCAACATCCGGCACAACAAAAACGGTTATTGATAGACTAAGGAAGGGGGGAAAGAAAGTTGGTTTATTAAAAATAAGATTATTCAGACCATTCCCTTACGAAGAAGTCATGGAAGCTCTAAAAGACATAAAAACAATCGCAGTTCTTGACCGTGCTGCTTCATTTGGTTCACATGCTCCACTTTATAGCGAAATCAGAAACTCACTATACGATTTAAAGAAGAGACCAAATCTTCATAGTTGCGTTTTCGGTTTAGGTGGAAGAAATATCTATGAAACAGATATTGAAGATGTATTTACTAAACTATTAAACGAAGATTTAGAAGAAATAAGCTACATAGGACTTAGAAAATGAACATAAAAGAATTAGCAAAAGATATTGAAAAAAATAAAAAACTTACATCAGGACATAGAAGCTGTTCCGGATGTGGTTTTCCCCAAATAGTTAGAACTATACTAGCCTCAACCAACAAACCAGTTGTAACTTCCTGCGCAACAGGCTGCTTAGAAGTAACCACAACAATCTACCCATTCACCTCATGGAACGTTCCATTCATACATTCAGCATTTGAAAACTCTGCTGTTACAATGGCAGGAGTTGAATCTGCATATAATGCATTAAAGAGAAAGGGAAAGATTGACAAAGAAATAAAATTCGTAGCATTTGGAGGAGATGGTGGAACATACGACATTGGACTTCAAAGCCTTTCAGGAATGTTAGAAAGAGGACATGACATCCTTTACGTTCTTTACGATAATAATGCATACATGAATACTGGAATTCAAAGATCCTCTGCTACACCATTAGGAGCTTCAACAACAACTGCTCCAGCTGGAAAAGCTCATCAAGGAAAAGAAGAATTCAGAAAAGATATTACTAAAATTGTAGCAGCACATAACATCCCCTACATTGCTCAAGCTTCATTAAGTAACTTAATGGACTTATCAATGAAAGCAGGAAAAGCATTCAAGATAAAAGGTCCTAAATTTATTGTTTGCCTACAACCATGCACACTAGGTTGGAGATATCCTACTGAAAAAACAGTTGAACTAGCAAAAATAGCAGTAGAATCAAAATTCTGGCCATTATACGAAATAGAAAACGGAAAATACAAGTTAAATTACAAACCATCTAATCCATTACCAGTAGAAGACTACCTAAAAGCACAAGGCAGATTCAAACATCTGTTTAAACCAGAAAACAGACATATCATAGAAACAATCCAAAAACATACAGACAGTGAGTGGGATAAACTTCTAAAACTTTGTGGAGAATAATTACTTAACCTCTTTCCGAACCCAATCTAAATAATCCGAATTAGCATCCACATCAATATCCATTATACATGGAACGTCATAAGAATGTATCTTCTTAACCTCAACTCTAATTGTCTTAACATTCTTCTTCTTCGTCTTTCCAATAACAACATACTCCTTATCGTCAACCAACTTCCCCTTCCACCAATACATACTATCAATCGCATGAATATTAGAACAAGCAATTAACCTTTTCTCAAGTAAAAGCTTAGAAACCTTTCTTGCCTCAGCCTTATCCTTACAAGTAATATACAGCAATACCATTTTAATTACCCTTGTTTCATCGTATTTTTTATTTTCAAAATTTTAATTTAATATTGGTTAATTTTTATTGATATTTCATTATTGATTTATTTTTTATTGGTTTTTCATTTACTTATATATCCTATTTAAACAAACTTTTATAAATATATCTATTCCCCTAAAACCTATGCATAAAAGATACATTTTTTCAAATTTAATCGGAACATTCGTCTTTAACGAACACTTTAAGGTAATCAGTAAAGTATTGTTCAAAGACCTAAAAGAATACCAAAACAAAGAAAAATACGAAGCAGAACTATCAAAAAAATTCCCTAAAATAGAAGCCCCGGGAGAAAAAGAACTTCATAGGATTCTAGACAATTTCAGAGACCAAAAGTACCAGAATGAACTCCAAAAAAGAAATCTAGCATTAACAAAAAAGAAAATAAAAGAATCAGTGTCAAATGATACCATCATAATCCAAGCAATAAAGAACATCAGCGGGTTAGACAGGGTAATAAACACATTAACAAAAGAATTAAGAGAATGGTTCTCCTTAAACAATCCAGAAATCTCAGAAGCAACTGAGGATCATGAAAAACTAGTAAACTTAATTGCAAAAAACCACAAATCAAAATCAGAGATGGGCTCAGAATTCTCAAAAAGAGATATGGAACCAATACTAAACCTTGCAAAGGAAATACTAAGCCTATATGATCTAAGGAAAAAACAAGAAGAGTACCTAGAAGAACTAACAAAAGAAACCTGTCAAAATATGTCAGAATTAGCAGGAGCATTAACAGCAGCAAGACTAATTGAGTTAGCAGGCTCGTTAAAACACCTTGCAACAATGCCTGCCTCAACCATCCAACTTCTTGGAGCAGAAGAAGCATTGTTCAGACACCTAAAAACAGGAGCTAACTGCCCAAAGTATGGAATCCTATACTCTCACAACTTAATCCAAAAAACAAAGAAATCAGAACAAGGCAAGATGGCAAGAACATTAGCAGATAAAATATCCATCGCAGTAAAGGTAGACTTTTTCAAAGGTAAATTTATCGCAAACAAACTAAAAAAAGAATGTGAAATAAAATACACGCAACTAAAAAATGTCAAGAATTAAACAATCAAAAATATTTGAAGTTTACGAATCATTTAGAGGTATAAATAGAAGGATCATCTACACCCAAAACCTAACACCCGGAAAAACCGTTTATGACGAATCCCTCACAACAGAAAACAACATAGAATATCGAGAATGGAACCCAAGAAAATCAAAACTTGCAGCTGCAATAGTAAAAGATACAAATAACATTTTCATAAGAAGTAACAATACAATACTTTACTTAGGTTCCAGCACAGGAACTACTGTTTCTCACGTCAGTGACATCGTAGGAGACAAAGGATTCATTTTTGCAGTAGATTCAGCACCAAGAGTGATGAGAGATTTAGTCTTCATGGCAGAACATAGAAAAAACATTGCTCCAATCCTAGCTAACGCAAACAAACCATCAGAATATCAGGATAAAGTCTCTTTAGTAGATGTGGTCTACCAAGATATCTCTCAAAGAAACCAACTTCAGATTTTCCTAAAAAATGTTAACCTATTCCTAAAAAAAGACGGATATGCTCTATTAGTGGTAAAGGCTAATTCTATTGACATAACCAGAAAACCAAAAGCAATATTCAACGAACTAAGGCAAGACCTAGAAAAAGAAATGACAATAATTGACTATAAAATTCTAGAACCTCTTCAACTAGGACATTGCCTCTTTATCTGTAAGAATAAATAAACTTTATAAATCCTCCAAGAACACCTTCTCCAGTGGGGGATTTTAATGGAACAAGAAACAGAAAAAGGAACTTATAAACTTAAGAGAGGCTTAGCAGAGATGCTAAAAAATGGAGTGATTATGGATGTTGTTACAGCTGAACATGCAATAATAGCAGAAAAAGCTGGTGCAGTTGCTGTGATGGCCTTAGAACGTGTTCCTGCTGATATTAGGGCTGCTGGCGGAGTAGCAAGAATGTCAGACCCTAAGATGATAAAAGAGATAATGCAAGCTGTTTCTATCCCTGTCATGGCAAAAGTAAGAATTGGCCATTTCGCTGAAGCTCAAATTCTACAATCATTAGGTGTTGATTACATTGATGAATCAGAAGTTCTAACACCAGCTGATGAAAAGTTCCATGTTGTTAAAAATAAATTCAAAGTTCCTTTTGTTTGCGGAGCTAAAAACTTAGGAGAAGCTCTTAGAAGAATAAATGAAGGAGCAGCAATGATCAGAACAAAAGGAGAAGCCGGAACTGGAAACGTTGTTGAAGCAGTAACTCACATGAGAACAATTAACCATCAAATTGCAAGATTAGAAAACATGTCAAATGCTGAATTAAGAGATGAATCAAGAGTCATGAAAGTACCATTTGAATTAGTAAGAGAAACAGCAAAACTTCAAAGGCTTCCAGTAGTTAATTTCGCAGCAGGCGGAATCGCAACACCAGCTGACGCCTCATTAATGATGCAATTAGGCTGTGACGGATTATTCGTTGGCTCAGGCATCTTCAAATCAAAAAATCCAAAATCAACTGCAAAAGCAATTGTCGAAGCCACAACCCACTACAAAAATCCAGAAATCATTGCAAAAGTCTCAGAAGGAATGGGTGATGCAATGAAAGGACTTGAGATTTCTCAATTAGATGTTAGGATGCAGGAAAGAGGGAAGTAAATGAAGATTGGCATCCTAGCCATCCAAGGCTCAATCCAAGACCATAAGAAAGTTCTAGACAAACTAAACATAGAAACAGTTGAAGTTAGACTCCCAGCTGACCTCATAGACATCAACGGATTAATCATTCCTGGCGGAGAATCAACAACAATAGGCAAACTGCTAAAATCAACAAAACTAGACCAAGAAATAAAAAGACTATATGAAAAAGGCCTTCCAATCTATGGGACATGTGCAGGAGCAATCATACTAGCAAAAGAAATTCTAGGCAGTCAGCAACCAAAACTCTCCATTCTAGACATTTCAATAGGCAGAAACAGTTACGGAAGACAAATAGACTCATTTGAAACAGACCTAGACATAAAAGAATTCGAACAACCATTCCATGGAATCTTCATCAGAGCCCCAGTAATAAGTAAAGTTCACAACGGAGCTAAAATCCTAGCAGAATACAAAGACAAACCAGTCTTAGTAAGACAAAAAAACATCCTAGCCTCAACCTTCCACCCAGAACTAACTAACGATACAAGAATCCATGAGTACTTCATCAATATGATAAAAAGCTGCTCCTAACTACCCAAAATCCCCTTAGTCTTCTCAGTCAGTTCCTTAACATGCGAAACTGTCTTGTCAAACAACTCTTTCTCAGAATCATCCAGCTTCACTTCAATAATCTCCTCAACCCCATTAGCACCTAACTTGACAGGAACTCCAATAAAAAGCTCATCAACACCATACTCACCAGAAAGATAAGCAGCACAAGGTAATATCTTCTTCTTATCCTTCAAAACTGCCTCAACCATCTCAACAACAGCAGTTGCAGGAGCATAATAAGCAGAACCTGTCTTCAACAACCCAACAATCTCCCCACCACCCTTACGTGTCCTCTCAACAATCTGCTCAACTTTCTCAGACGAAATCATCTCAGAAATAGGGATCCCAGCAATGTTTGAATACCTAACCAGTGGAACCATTGTATCTCCATGTCCACCCATCACAAAAGCATTCACATTCTCCACCGAAACATTCGCCTCATCAGCAATAAAGCTCCTAAACCGTGCAGAATCCAATATCCCAGCCATACCAACTATCTTATTCTTAGCAACTTTAGTAACCTTACTAGCAACAAAAACCATTGCATCTAACGGATTACTAACCAGAATATAAAACGCATTAGGACAATACTTCACAACATTCTCAGCAACAGTCTTAACAATCTTAGTGTTAGTCTCAAGTAAATCGTCTCTGCTCATCCCAGGTTTACGTGGAATCCCTGCAGTAATAACTACAATATCAGAATCCTTAGTCGCCTCGTATCCATTCGAACCAATAATCTCAACATCAGACCCCTCAACAGGCATAGCCTCACTCATATCCAAAGCCTTGCCTTGCGGCATTCCTTCAACAATATCAACCAAAACAACATCTCCTAATTCTTTCAAAGCTATCAGATGACCTGCAGTAGCTCCAAGATTTCCTGAACCAACAATACTAATTTTTTTCCTTTTCATCGTATCAACTCCCTATAGATTTTTTCAGATTCCTTCAAAACATCATCATGTAAACTATTTCCATGAGCATCCATCGTAACAACAGCTGGAAAATCCCTTACCTCAAGTTCCCAAATCGCCTCAGGAATCCCAAACTCCTCCAACTTATACACATCCCCAACTTTAACGATAGAGTTAGCAATCAAAACAGCAGCTCCACCAACAGCATGCAAATATACACAACCATTCTCACTCAAAGCATCAAGCGTCCCACTACCCATCCCACCTTTCCCAATAACGGCCCGAACTCCATACTCTGAAATTATCTTCCACTCATAAAGCTCTTCCCGAATACTAGTAGTAGGACCCGCAGCAACAATCTCCCATCCATCTTCCTTCTTCCTAACAATTGGCCCGCAATGATACACCACTCCACCACCCAACTTCCCCTTAAACTCATCATTAATCTCTTCAAACAAAAACTTATGAGCCATATCCCTTGCAGTAAAGATTACACCACTCAACAAAACCCTATCTCCTACCTTAAGATTTAGAATATCTTCATTTTTTAATGGAATTTCCAATTTTATCATTTTTTAGTTTTCCTAATTATTGATTTATTTTTATTGGTTATTTTTTAATGATATTTTTTATTTATTCTATTTTTATTTCATCACCCTCAACAACCAACCTCTTCCTCCTACTAGCCCAACACATAAAGCTAACAGCAACAAAAAAACTAGCAGGATGCCTCATCTGCTTCCCAACCTTAACACCCAAAGCACTAACCCTACCACCAAGTCCCAAAGCCCCAATACCTAACTTATTAACATCAATTAACAACTCATCCTCAATCTTATCTAACTCAAAATCAGAATTCTTATCATCCAATCTACGAAGCAACTGTTGCTTAGCCAAAATAATAGCCTGTTCTTTAACACCACCAATTCCAACACCAATTATGTTCGGACTACACCCTTTCCCTTGAGCCTTAAACATAGCATCAATAACACACTTCCGAATCCCATCAACATCCCGTCCAGATTTAAGTGAATCATCAGGCAGTTTATATTCCCTACCAATATTCTCAGAACCTCCCCCCTTCAACATAAGATCAATCTGCAAACCTTCCTTATCCCATTCCTCAAAATAAATAACTGGCTCATTTCCGCCAGTATTCTTCCCGCTAAGAGGATCAACAGCATTAGGTCTCAAAGGAATTTCAGTAGTAGCAATCTTAGTAGCCTCAACTATCGCCCACTTCAACTCTTTCTGAGAAAACTTATTAGAATAACTAACAAAAAATATCGGAGTTCCAGTATCCTGACACATAGGTTTACCTTCATCCTTAGCCAATTTAATATTCTCAAGAATATCCTTCAAAACATCAGCAGAAGTTGAATCATTCTCCACACTAGCAGCCCTACTCAACCCATCAACTACATCCTCAGGAAGCAAAGTAGCAGCTTCCCTATAAAGCCCAACAATATCATTAACAAGTCCCATTTAAAATCAAAGAATCAACTATAAAATAAAAAGTTTGTTGTTAAAGAAGTAATCTAAAATTATCAATGTGCTCAGCAGCTTCCTGACCTTTCTTAGTCAAAGACAACAACTTCAATCTTCCCTGCTTCTCAAAATTCACCAGACCAGATCTTTCCATTTCCTGTAGAATTTTTACAACATGAGAATAAGTGCAATCAATTTTTTTTGCAAGAGCAGAAGCATAGACTTGACTTTTAGCATTCTTAAGGTCTACCAACATCATGGATGGTTTCTCCCTCAAAAAAACGCTGAATATTTTTTTATTGTTTGTAACGACACTGTCCATCTTACACCCCACAAAATATATATTATAATGAATAGTATTACGTATATAAATGTTTTGTTTTTAAGTTTTTATTGATTAGTGAACATTTTTAGCAAAATATAGTTATTCAATTCCTGAACCTAATACATAAGCCATATTCATCAAACTAAACAAGTCCCCCATAGTAATTGGTAAGCCTTGTTCTTCATTTCGAAATAATGTTGCCTTACGAGCATGATACAGTTGTTCAGCCTCAGCTCGAATATCTGGGGCAAATCCATAACTCTTACCTCTTGAATATGTCCAGCTAAGAGCTGAAGCCATAGCATTTAATCTCAAATCAAAATTAGGTTGTTCTTCCTCTTGCAAAACTCCAAAATATAAATTTAATCCTACTCTCACTCCCTGAAAAAAAGTAAAGCATTCATCCCGAGGTAATCCAAGAAACATTGACTTTAATCTACTATAGAATATATTTGCCTGAATTTCAATCTGGCCATCATCCTCAATTTGAACTTCTTGTTCATCTCCATCACCAGGACATTCATAAGGAACAGCAATAAAAGGTTCATACATTCTTCTACTTGAGAAAGGAATATCTCTGTCACGTGCTTCCTCTTCCATCCTATCCCATAAAGTTTCCATAACTTCTCTTTCAACCCTTGGTGAGCCTTCAGAAGGATTGACATAACGAAAATAACCTCTAAATATCTCAAATGCTCCATGAAGACCTTGTTGAGGATGGTCTGTATATGATAATAAAAAATCCAAAGAAGTCTGAAAAATCCCATAGTGAGGTGATGATCTATCCACAGCTAATTCCACTAATACTATATCAAAAACAAACTATCGACTATAATAAAAATCTTTTTATAACACTGCATTTTCATCAAATTAATGGACAGCAAAAAAGAAGTGCTCTTTCCTTATAAAACTATAAGAAATACACAAGACGATTTAATTGAATCTATAAAAAAAGCAGTTGAAACTAAAAGCAACTTAATCATCCACGCTCCAACTGGATTAGGAAAAACAGTTGCAGCCTTGGCTCCCGCAATACCTTATGCAATGAAGAATCATCTAACAATCTATTTTCTAACATCACGCCATACCCAACACCAAATTGCAATAAACACAATCAAAGATATAAAAGAACACCACAACGTAAACATAATAACAACTGACATCATTGGAAAAAAGTGGATGTGTATCCAACCCAGCGTAGATGCCCTCTACTCAAACGAATTTAATGAATACTGCAAAGCATTAAAGGAAGAAAACAAATGTGAGTTCTACTCAAACACCAAAACTCAAGACAATAAAGTTTCTGTAGAAGCAAAAAAAACCTTAAACGAACTAAAAGTTCTAAGCCCCTACCATACAGAACAAGTAATCAAGACATGTGAAGTCGAAAAACTCTGTCCTCATGAAATCTCCACTCTTCTCGCAAAAAAATCAAACGTCATAATCGCAGACTACTATTACATATTCAACCCAGCAATAAGAAACATTTTCTTCAAAAAAGCAGGCAAACAACTAGAAAACGCAATAATAATAGTTGACGAAGCACATAACCTACCAAAAAGATGTAGAGAACTGCTAACTCAAAAACTAACAACATCCATGCTAGAACGTGCACTAAAAGAAGCAAGAAAATACAGCTACGAAGAAACAGAAGAACATCTAAACTCAATAAGAACAATCCTAATTGAATTAGCAAACAAAATAAACTCAGAAGAAGAACTGATAAAAAAAGATGATTTCGTAAACAGAATAAACTTAATCAACAACTACGAACAGATGATTGGAGATTTAGAATTCATCGGAGACGAAATCAGAGAAAAACAAAAACAATCCTACATCGGCGCAATCTCAACCTTCTTAAGCAACTGGTTAGATCAAGACCAAGGATATTCAAGGATATTAACAAGAACTGACAACTCAATCACTTTAATCTACAGATGCTTAGACCCTTCACTAATAACAAAAGACGTAATTGACAACGCTCACTCAACAATCTTAATGTCAGGCACATTAACTCCTACATCAATGCATAAAGACATCCTAGGATTTAATGACGCAGAAGAAAAAGAATACAAAAGCCCATTCCCAAAAAAAAACAAACTCAGCCTAATAATCCCACAAACAACAACAAAGTTCACCAAAAGAAGTGAACAACAATACGAACGAATTGCAGAAATAATAGCAAAAGTCGTAAACCTAATACCTGGCAACTCCGCAATCTTCTTCCCAAGTTATTTCCTAAGAGATTCAATTTACAAATACTTCAACTACAAATGCAAAAAGACAATCATCCAAGAAGAACCAAATCTCAGTAAGCAAGATAAACAAACAATCCTAGATAAATTCCATGAATACAAAAAGATTGGTGCAGTCCTATTGGGAGTAGCATCCGGCTCATTCGGAGAAGGAGTTGACTTACCAGGAGATTTACTCAAAGGGGTCATAGTTGTTGGCCTACCATTAGACAAACCAAACTTAGAAACAAAAGAATTAATCAATTACTATGACAGAAAGTTCGGAAAAGGATGGGATTATGCCTACATTTTCCCAGCTGTAACAAAAACATTACAAAACGCAGGACGTTGCATAAGATCAGAAACGGACAAAGGAGTAACCATCTTCCTAGATGAAAGGTACATCTGGCCAAACTACTACAAATGCTTCCCAACAGACTATGATGTCAAAGTAACAAGAAAATACGAGGAAGAAATAAAAGAATTCTTTGAGAATAATAGCTAAATAATAATCAAATTTAAATAGATAGCACTCTTTCTTAAAAGAATATTCACAGTAATACAATAAACTATTACCAAAAATGCAAAAACCAAAAAAGAAACGAGAACCTATGCGTCCATTTATAAGAAATATGTCTTTAATTGGCGTGGCAGCATTAGTAGCTATTGCATACCCAGCAACCCAAAGGGTCAGAGATATATGGACCTATCATAGTCAACAAAGATATGCAATAGCACATTTAGACTCTTCTGCAGTTCCTCCAGATAAGAATCCATTTTACAGTGATTCGGTGGTTAGACGTGATGCTGTGGTTGTCAATGACAGACGTTATAAAAGTTCAGTTGGTTATGAAGATTTAGATGATGACGGAGGTTATGCATCAATATTAAATAGAACGAATTCAGATGGCACACAAATTGCAATCCAAATGACCAGAGACCCAGATGGGGGGATAGGGTTCCCAACACTAGATCCAAATGCTGTTACCCCTTTAACCAGGTTAATAGCTAATGGTGCCCCCTTAAGGGTGGATTATGTAAATGTTGGTGGAGATTCCAGATTGGAAAGTGTTGTTCAGATTGGATCATTAGACGTTCAGACTGGATTAATAGGCAATCCAGGATATAGTCTAGTACAAAGTATTGATGGAAGAGCCACTTTCTCTGACATTCAATAATCAAATTAAGAACTCCCTCAACTTCTTCTGACTCTTAATGTTATTAAACAAAACACTATTCCTCAAAATGTTAGAAACATTCTATAAGTAATAAAATGTTGGCTTTCCTTCTATCTTTTTAACTATACCTTCTCTAAATAAGTTATTCAAGTGAAATGATGCTGTTCTCATCTTGAGATCATTTAATTTAGCAACCTCTAAGGTAGTTAAGGATTTTTTTGAATTGATTAAAGTTTTCAAAACTATCTTTTTCGTTACATGCTTATCAACATAACTATCAATCATTTTTGTAAGTGTTTTTCTTTTCTTTACATGTGTAAAATTTATAAATCTTCTAAAATTTTCTAAATTTGATTTTCTATATATTCCAAGTCTTATTACAATCTTATCTTGATATCTTTGTTGTACATGTAGACTCCCAGTAGAGATATCAAATCCCGCTAACAACTCAACAATTTGATTAAAAAATTGTCTAATAGATTTTTCATAAATCTGATTCTTCCCCATAGCAATTATAATTCTTTTAACATTTTTTCTACTATGATCAACACAGGATTCATCATCAAATATACCCCTCAAAAAGGAGGATTTAGTTTTTTTATCTGCTTTTAATATCCAATTTGGAATTTTGGACTTCTGATCAAGTTTATATCCCTTAATACCTCCAATTAGATATAATATGTATCCAATTACTGGAGAAAGTTTTATTTCATAACATCTTCTATCTATTCTATGGTTTAATGTATACTCCCCTTGACCAATTGATGTACTTACAGCATTAACTACTTCTTTTACTAGATTTAACTGAGTATTAGTATAATTAAATCTCCAATCAGATAAAATAGATCCATCACCAAATGATTTTGCCATAAGTAATGCCAATTCTGGTTTTACCTTAATGGGCAATTTTATTTGAACTGCTCTATTACTGCACCCTCTTTTAACAGATATGACATATTTCTCTATATGGCAAATCGGAATATCCAAAAATTCTAATAATCTCTTAAGAGCATCGGCATTAATTGATTCTAATTTAGAGTATCTAAAGTTTCTTATTGTACCTGGAGAACATCCTATTTCTTTAGATAAAGATTTCAAGCTTTTTTTCTTTTTTAAAGCATTTTCAATTAAAAATTCTTTATATTCTTTATTTAGACGAATATAAAAAGGCGGTACAAGTAAATCTTTTAATTCAACTAAATTTTCATTACTCAATTCTTGATTCATTTTAAATCACCAACCTTTTCCCCATTTGAGACTATCTAAATGATTTATATGCTTTCCGGGGGTCCGTGTCCAGTGGGTTGTGGTAGAAAATCATAATTTAATAGCTCAAATATTACCTAGGTGATTTAAAAGTTAAGAATCATAAAAATTGAGTTAATTTAGATTGTTGTTTCATATTTCTCAAAAGAATACTGTTTTTTAATATAATCTCTAAATCAAAATTGAATTTTTTCTTTATAAAAATTTTAGCATATTTAAGCATAAGTTCCATACTTGAAAACCCTATAGACTTATTATTCAATGCCTTTCTTGTAGCCTCAGTTGTCACCCAAACGCCTAAAGGCATTGCATATTCATCTGTTATTAATCTTATAGCTAAACAACTTCCTTGTCTTTTTACCCTATCTAAATGCTCTGCAATGGCCATCCTTACACTATACCAACCACCTGCACAATTTTGAGCATAAGTTTTTCTGCCTTCATAAGGTTCAAAATCAGTCATATATTTCAAATTAGACTCCATAGTTGTATTTGATGAAACATAAGTTTCAAACAATTCATAAGACCAAATTTCAGGGAAAAAAAGAAGCAAGTAATAATTACCAAGATAAGAGCCAAAATAAGCCTTATAATCAAATAAAGGAGAGTTCTTGATATTATTCAATAAATTTTTAGTTACTATATCATGAACAGCTGTCGTTGACCATCTTGTAGGAACCAATCTCCTATCCTTCTTCAGACCCAGATTTCCAATTGAAAACAATTTAGTAAGCGTATTCTCATCAACATCCTTCTTATACAATATTTTTATCCCTTCAGTTGTCTTCAAATCAGAATCAGAAACAACATAGTCAATCTTACGCGGAATCTTTGGATTCTCCGTTAACATTATCTTCTTCAAATCAGTCGAAGGCCCCATCGGAAGACTATGATCATTTGTTTGCAGCCTAAATCTAGGTTTCTCCTTCAGATTAACCTCCAAAGCAGCTGGTTTAGAAGCCATTGCCAATTCCTGACCCAATAATATCAACTTCTCATTTTTCCGAGCATTTAATACATTAGAAGCATACTTATTATTCAACAAAGAGCTCCTAAAATTGACAATCTTAGGAATCTCATAATTATTCTGAGCCCAATACCTAGGCGCATCATAAAGCCATGAATCTTCCTTCAATTCAGGAGGGGCAAGTACTCCAACATTAACATTAGGATAATTATAGTGCCCAACAAAGACAGAATTTGAATCTGAACTAAAATTCTCAGATTTAACAGTGTTCTTCAAGGTATATCTAGCAAAGTTCCTAGCACATATTGGACATTTTCCCTTACCACAATCACCTAATGGATCAAACCCCTCATGTTTCTTATAAGGCACCCTCATCAGCAATATTAATGGATATTAAATTAAAAACTTTTCCAAAAGGTTTTTATACATACTTTAATCTATAAACCAAATGCCATTAACAGAAAAACAAATTAAAGAAATCAGAGAAGAACTGAATCACTGTAAAAAGCCTTTATTCTTCTTCCATGATGACCCAGACGGATTGTGCTCATTCCTCTTACTTTACAGATACATAAAAGAAGGAAAGGGCTTCGTTCTAAAAAGCGCCCCTAAATTAGATGAAAAATTTGTAAGACAAGTAGATGAATATGAACCAGACAAAGTATTCATCTTAGACATAGCCATAGTTGAACAGTCATTCATCGACGCAGTCAAAGTTCCAATAGTATGGATAGACCACCACGGACCTTTCGAAAGAGAAAATATAAAACTATTCAACCCAAGAGTTGCAAATAAAGACGACAACACTCCAGTAACGTACACCTGCTACCAAGTTGCTGAAAAGGACATGTGGATAGCTGCAGTCGGTTGTATTGGCGATTGGTTCATCCCACCATTCTTAAAAAAGTTCAAAGACAAGTACCCAGATTTAATTAGAACAAACTCTAAAAACCAAGGGGACATCCTATTCAACACAGAGTTAGGAAGATTAGTAAAAATATTCTCATTCATCCTAAAAGGTCAAACTAACGATGCCTTAAAATGCGTCAAAATACTAACTAGAATAAAAACCCCTAAAGAAATACTAAACCAAGAAACTTCCAAAGGGAAATTCATCTTCAAAAAATACGAAAAGATAAACAAAGTGTATGAAGAATTACTTAACAGTGTCCTAAAGGAAGATCCTAAAGACAAAATCCTTATGTTTACTTACACAGAAGACAAGATGAGCTTCACAGGAGACTTATCAAACGAACTCCTGCACAGATTCCCGGACAAACTAATAATAATCGCAAGACAAAAAAGCGGAGAAATGCGAATGTCATTAAGATCAAAACACAAACTACTCCCACCAATACTAAAAAAAGCATTGCATGGCTTAGAAGGCCATGGTGGTGGCCACGAACATGCTTGTGGTGCAAGTGTAAAAAAAGAAGACTTCAAAAAGTTCATAAGCAGACTAAAAAAAGAATTCTAGTGAGAGCAGGAAAAAGTTACATCAACAAGCTCTTCATCGTCAATAAAAGAACTTATTTCATTAACCTTAATCTTACATGACTCATCCACCAAAAATGTATCTCCCTCAAATACTCTGTCCATCACGTCCCCATCCAAAACAAACCGAGCAGAATTCTCACCAACCAGATCATCCTCAAAAAACTCATCAACAACGTCAATATCAACATTATAGTCCTTTCCAATCAAACTAACCTTATTATCATTATATTTATCATTCAATATCTTATTAACCTTATAATCCAAAGAAACCTCTATTAAATTACCTCCCCGCTCCCCAATTTCATTAATCACAATATCTTCTACTTTCAATACGGTATCATCACTTAAAGTAAATTTCTCCCCTCTAGCAAACGTCCATTCATCTTTGTTATTAACATTAAGTCTAACTTGAGCATCATTCCCATTATCTCCAATAATCAAAACCTTAACTTCAAACACCCCTCCACTAATATCATACAACCTCTCCCCTCCTTCTTCCAAAGTCTCTTTTTTACCATTAATTGTAAATTCAACCATATCAGGAACATTATCTCTCCCCTTGTTCAGAACAATACTGTCAATCCCCAATTCCAGTCCCTTTTTAGTAAACTTCTCTCCAGCCCTCAAACTCCTTATAAAATCGTCATTAATCTCAAATTTTACAACCGCTTCAGGATTATGCTTGTCTGCAATTATCAAATTCTTCACATAATAGTCGTCCCCATCCACAACCAAATTATGAAGTTCTCCTTCTCCAAGAACCTTAGTCCTGTTATCAATTTCATAAACTAATTTGTCATTAGCCTTTCCTTTCCTGTTCACAATCAAATCCTTAATAAAAAAATCAGCTCCTTCTTTCTCAAATTTATCACCCACATTAAGCAAAGGAGTAATCTCTTGGTTAATATTTAACTTAACTCCAACCGGGTCAACGACTTCATTAATCATCAATACATTTAGTTCGAACCTTTTTCCATTAAACCAATATAGCCCACTCTGCCCTTCCTTTAACGTCTCTCTCACAATCTTAGAATTCTTAACCTTCCCTTCACAATCTACAGCACATGTCTCACCTTCACCAACATCACATCTATTATCCCCACATACCACAAATTGAAGTGAATTACATCCGACTACCACTAACACCATCACAACTACAGCAAGAAACAGATTATTATGCTCCCAGATTCCATTGCCCATACCTACTACAATTAGCGGGCCATTATATATTACTTGCCATTTTTTAGCAAAAACAGTTAAATTTATAACTGATTTCTATTTACTTTTACTTATGCGCTGGTGGTCTAATGGCTATGACAATGGCCTTCCAAGCCATTTATCCGGGTTCAAATCCCGGCCGGCGCATTCATATTTCAATATTTCTTACAAGGGTGCCTTTTTAAAAGTCCAGACCGGCACATTTTTCCCTTTACCTTTTCCATTACTTTTATAAACCAATATTGCCTCCTATTTCCTATGATAAGTATAATAATTCCAACATTAAACGAGGAAGAATTATTGCCAAACTTGCTTGAATCAATAGATAAGCAAACCTTCAAAGACTATGAGATAATCATAGCTGATGCTGGATCAAAAGACAACACAATTAGTATAGCAAAAAAACACAATGCACGTGTAGTCAAAGGAGGGGTTCCAGCAGTAGGTAGAAATAATGGGGCAAAGGCCGCAAAAGGAGACATCCTTCTTTTCCTAGATTCAGATTCAAGAATACCAACCGATTTTCTAGAAAAAGCAATAAAAGAATTCAAGGGAAGAAATTTGGGTTCTGCTACAGTTTCATTAATCCCTATTTCAACAAAATTTAGGGATAAACTAATGTACGATAGCTATAACGCATGGCAAAAGATGGTTCAATATGTTGACCCTCATGCAGCAGGAATCTGCATTTTCTCAAGAAAAGATATTTTTGATAAAACCAATGGTTTTGATGAAGGTATAACCTTCTGTGAAGACCATGCTTTTGTAAGAAAAACAAAAAGACATGGAAAATTCAGAGTGATAAACAATACAAAACTCTATAATTCTGTCAGAAGGCTTGATAGTGAAGGAAGAGCCAATATGGCATTAAAGATGATTTATACATCATTCTACAGGACATTCATCGGAGAAATAAAACAGAATAACTTCACATGGATACCTGGTTCTACTTCAGAAGATAAATCTAAACCTTCAAACTAACAACCTGACTGATATTATGCTCATTCATACTTACACCATACAAATTCTCAGCCTGAGAAATAACTCCATCATTATGTGAAATTACTATATACTGAGCTTTCTCAGCATACTGTCCAACCAATTTAGCAAATCTTTCTGAATTATGCTTATCCAATGCGGCATCAACCTCATCGAGTATATAGAATGAAGCTGGTTCATGTTCCTGTATCGCAAAAATAAAAGCAAGCGCAGTCATTGTCTTCTCTCCGCCAGACAAAGACCTCATATCCATAAATTTGTTTCCAGTAATCTTTACCTTAACACTCAACCCACCATCAAAAGGGTTATCAGGAGTTTCAAGCTCTAGATGCGCACTTCCTTTTGTGGATAAAGTCTCAAATATCTTTCCAAAATTCCCATTTACCACATCAAAATGTTTCATAAATAAACTTGTTTTCTTATCCTCAATCTCATCCATCATTCCAGTTACATCATCTTTCTCGCTTACTAGCGTATCTTTCCTCTCAACCAAACTATTAAACTCTTTCTCAACGTCCTCATAAATCTCTAAAGCCCTCATATTAACTGAGCCAATATCATTCTTAAGCTTCTCAAACTTACTTACCTCTCCCTTAAGCTGTTCCTCTGTCTTTTCAGTATCGATTTTAACTCCCTCATATTGTTCAAATTCCTGATTCAATCCAGCTAATATAGCACTCAACTCTGCATGCTTGATAGACAAAGTATTATTTCTAATCTCAATCTCCCTACTAACACCCAACTTTTCATTTATAACAGTTTCATTCTTTTGTATCTCATCACCAATCTCGCCCCTCTTTCCAAATAAACCCTTAAACTTAAGATAAAATTCCTTAACCATTTCTTCTTTACCAGCCAAACTAGTCTGTTGTTCTTCGGCAGATTTAACCAGTCCCGCCAATTCCTCCTTGAACTGTACTGCTTCCTTATCAATCAACTTTAATATCTCATTTGTCTTCTCTTTCTCAGGATTATAGATAGTATCAATCTGATTATCAATATTCTTAAGCTCAGAATCAACCTTAATTACCTCTTCATTTATCAGATTCAGCTTCTCATTATAAGTATTCAACTCAGCAACTAAAGTAGGACTCCTCAGTTGATTAATAACCACCTTAAGCTTCTCCCTCTCAACCTTAACCGCAGCCAATTCTTTATTTTTCTCACTTATCTTATCTTGTTCTTCATTTATCTGTCCTTCTAACTTAGTCTCCTTATCCTTCAATTCATCTTTCTGTTTAATAGAAATATTAACATCTCCTGCCTCAAGATGTAAACTCTTCTCAGTCTTGATAATCTCCCCTTCTAAATTCGCCTTTTGTGCCCTAAGCTCTACAATCTTATCTTCGTTCTCTTTCCTTGTTTTCTCAAGTGTACTAATCACCCCCTCTTGCTCACCAACAATACCATCGTACTCATTAATATTATTCGTAACCTCTTTCTGATTAAAACCCATTCCCTGTTTCCGTTTACCCCTAAATCCACCTTGCATCACTCCACTAAATTCAGTAACATCCCCATCAACAGTAACCATCTTTGCTTTCCCAATCCCCAACCTTCTAGCAACATCAATATTATCCACAATCAGCGTATTTGCAAAAACATGAGAAAAAATCTTTTTGAATTTAGAATCATACTCAATCAAATCAGTAGCCAAACCATGACACCCTTTCGAATCAGAAAGACCCTTCACCTCAGAAAACGTCTCCTTCGCCTTAATCTTATTTATAGGTAAAAAAGTAGCCGTTCCAAGCTTATTTTGTTTTAGATATTTAATGCAACTCGAAGCAACCTTATCATCCTCAACCACTATACTCCTTATCCTAGGACCAGCAGCAACCTCTAAAGCAAGAGCATATTTAGAATTTACATCTCCAAGCTCAGAAACAGTTCCATGAATT
>Ga0187827_10003214_pt1 | contig 21379 bp, 18 predicted proteins | sample ETNtaG_39_FD_167969 | JGI IMG/M metagenome (GOLD analysis project Ga0187827, IMG submission 167969) | Marine microbial and viral communities from oxygen minimum zone, Eastern Pacific Ocean - ETNP2014_SV_150_PacBio MetaG (Illumina Assembly) | ecosystem: Environmental > Aquatic > Marine > Hypoxic... | reverse complement strand
TTATCTAGGGTACTGCAACGTATCGAGGAGTACGAGCCAGAAAGAGATACGTCTACTAGTTTATTCCAGCACCTTTCAGTGTTCGCCATAGAGCACAAAGCTTCACCTGAAAATATCGATGAAATAATAGCCGAACAAGAAGATGAGAATCCAAGGTTCGCATCAATGCTAAAGGCGTTGTCCAGAATGACTCTCACGCCGACGATGATAACCGGTGGAATCAAATCCAACAGTGTTCCTGAACAAATCCGACTCACCTGTGATGTTCGAACACTTCCTCATCAAAGCGATGATTATCTGCGAAAAGAGTTAGACAAAATCCTAGAAGGTATAGAGGGGGTGGAATACGAGATTGATTATATGGCGGTGCCCAATTCTTCGGATTTCGATACGGAACTTATGGCTGGCCTTAAAAAGGCTACCGAGCGGGCCCTAGGGAGAGATGGTGTTCAATTCGTCCCCGCAATCAGCAACGGCTTCACCGACTCACGTTTCACTAGGCCACTAGGAGTGGTTACATATGGGTTCTCTGGTTCTCATCCAGACGACGATCCTATGCTCAGCCGGGCTCATGGAACGAACGAATCTATCGGGATTAAAAGTATCATAAGTGGAGCGAAGATAATGTTGCACCTTGCGTATGATCTTCTAGCAAAAAAATGAATCTCCGAAAAAAGTGTCCATTAAATAATCAAATGATCTCCTTTAGAGGACACCAGATCCAGATTTAACCGTGAGCCAAGGCCAGGTGTTCGATTAATCAATAGCTGCCCATTTTCTACCTGTTCTGCAGGTTGAATTATTTCTGGTCTCCAGTCAACTTCGTCAATCGCATGCTCCAGAAACATAGCACCATCCACTGCCGCAGTTACATGCCCAGACGATAACAAAGATATAGGCCCAGAAGGACTGTGAATAGAAAACCCTTTCCCCAGTGCCACTGCTGACTGGCCTGCTGCCACCGCTTCAGCCGCTCCACCACAATACTTTAAATCGGGCATTATAATATCTAACGCACCGTGATTAAGTAATGATGTGAAAAACGCTTCTCCATAACCACTTTCACCACCTGCTACAGGCATTGCGATTAGCGGCGACACTCTTTTAAGTTCTTCTGATTCACTATTCGGTCCAAGCGGTTCCTCAAACCAACCAATTGATAGTTTTTCTAGCTGTTCAGCTACTAAATGAGCTGTAAATTCTTCAAAGCGGCTATGACAATCAACTAAAATTGTGACTTCATCACCAACCGCTTTTCTAATGGACGCTACCCTTTCAATACCAGGTCTAGCAATGTCCAAAACTGTCCCGGTCAAATTGGGGCGTTGAACTTCGTCAAAAGGGGCACATTTAAGAACGGTAAAACCTCTTTTTACGGCACTTTCAGCCGCACGGGCAAAGTCTAAAGGCGTCCTATCTGTAGCAAATAATGCCCTATTAATGTTTCCATACAAAGGAATACGGTGACGAAACTCTCCACCCAAATATTCCACTAATGGAACACCCTTTTTTAATGCTTCAATATGGGAAAACGCTGAACGAATCGCACTTATAGCCGCCGCCTTTATAGACCTTCCATCGACAGGATCTTTTATCCCCAATAACTCCTGAATAGACTTTTCACTATTGATATCAGCCTTCCCTATTCTCCCAAGCATCGCCTGTATCATGGATGCTACTTCCAGAGATTTTTCACCTTTTGTAAACTCAACTACGGTCTCGACTCGGTCCTTATCGGTAATTATGACAAAATACCAACTTGTCCTAGCAGTAGCGTAGACACTCACAAATTTGGCTTTACAAAAGTTAACAGACACTGTTAAAAACGACTTCCCTAATAATTATCTTGAATTGCTACGGTTTTCACCTTAGTTTGAAAAAGGATAATGTGCGATAAATCGGATTCCTCTAACAAATGTTCCCTAGCTCTCATAAGCCTCGATAATCTATCTTCGATCCTAAAATACTTTAAGCGTCCGATAGTGCATAAAACTGCATTTGTGACTACTTTTTTAACCCGCAAAGACTAATAGCACCTGCTGGCTTCCCCGACCCTGGCATCTTCTTTTAGATCGATTTAGCTAGTCAGCCAAACCCCAGGTTGCTACTAGGAGTTAGAGCAATATTTTCCCCTTGTTTACGTTTGATTCCGCCAACAACTCGCATGGCCCTTTATTGCCAGGAATCTCCATAAACATACACATTTTTTCTCAAAAGTAACACTTATGAGCAGCGATGGTGATCGCCGAATATGTCACTTATATTGCCTAAAAATGCTCCAACCTCTAAAGCTAGACAATAAATGTCTGTATGCAAAAAACCACAATATAGTGGGATTAATTTCATAATAGTTGGAATATCTTGGGCAAAATGGTACACTCGGTCGAAATTCGGGCTGTACGGAACTTTATATGAGTGGCTTGATAATCCACGAACCCCCTGCTTCAAATCTGAGGACAATGGTTGTTGCATTCGCAGGCTGGCCGGACGCAGCAGAAGCTGCGACCCGTGCTATCCGGTATATGGTACGCAAGTTGCCCGCTAAGAAAATTGTGGAGATTGATCCTGAAGAATATTACGACTTTACTGTCAATCGACCTCAAACCAGAATAAATCGGAAGAAAGAAAGAACTATTAGATGGCCGTGCAACGAATTCTATAGTTTCGTCCCTGAAAATAATCCTGATAACGGTATTCTGTTATACGTTGGCACAGAGCCCAATCTTAAATGGCGTACCTTCTCCGAAACCGTTCTGCAAGTGGCAGATATGGCAGGGGTGGAGCTGATTATATCGTTAGGAGCACTTCTCGATGCGGTACCTCACACGAGGGAGGTACGTATTACGGGTAGAGCGAGTAATAAGGAGCTCAGCAAAAAAGCCCAATGGCTCGGTATTCAAAATTCCGGCTATCAAGGACCAACTGGTATACATTCTGCCTTCGCCGACGCCTGCTCTAAACGAAAACTGCCTCACGCGAATATTTGGAGCCATTGCCCCCACTATGTTCAGACATCTCCCAACCCTATCGCCAGTTATGCCCTTCTTGAGAGATTAAAGAATTTAGTCGACTTTGACCTGGACATGAGCGAACTCCGGCTTGCTGGTGAAGCTTTCCAAGAAGAGGTGTCCAAAGCTATAGCCAAGCAGCCAGATGTCAGCTCTTATGTCACAAGATTGGAAACCCAGTACGATGAAGCCCGCTCGGAGAGTGAAGATATGCCGACCGGCAGTGATATGGTCAATGAGATCGAAAAGTTCCTGCGTAGTCAGTCAGGGGGGCAAGACGGCCAGTAATCCCTATGCTCCCTAGAGCAATAATGGGAATATTACTTTGTCAAATCTCACTATCGACCCCACCTATTACCATAGCCTGTTTTCAAATTGGACCGGCAATAGTGAAGCATTGCCAGACTTCCCCATAGATGCTAAAGAAAGTCTAGTCGCACTCCACTTTATAATGATGGCATTTGAAGAAGGGATCGACTATATAGAGGAAGATATCAACGAGGGAATAAGAGATAGGAACCTATTCGCCATCGACCACGTGCAAATTCGCCTAAACCTTGTAAACCGCGGGTTCCTCAAACAAATAGGACAAGGTCGTCGCATTTCATATCGCTCTTCTAGATCCTTCTTAGACCGTGCGAATTGGGACCCCAGGATACCCGGGGTCTCTTAAAACACCAATTTAAAAAGGAAGTCTTTGCAATTGACAAAATCGTCACCTGAAATACCCATAGAGGGAACAACAACTTTAAATTCGCTAACATTGTATTATCGGGATTGGGGAGGCTCCGGAAAATCGATCATACTCCTCCATGGGCTGGCCTCTAATTCCCGTATCTGGGATCTAGTAGCTCCGATCCTCGCCTCTAATTCCTCAGTCATAGCTATTGATCAGAGAGGTCATGGTAAATCAGATAAACCTCGAGGCGGTTATGATTTTAACTCTGTGACAGATGACATAGCTCAATTTATCATCAAGATGAAGATAGATAATCCCGTAATAGTAGGACATTCATGGGGAGGGAGTGTAGCTTTAAGTCTAGCCGTCCGATACCCTTCATTAGTTAGCGGACTCTGCTTCATAGACGGCGGGCTTATCGAAATTTCCAGAGTCCCTGGCAATACTCTCAAGCTCGCCTTGGATCGAATGGCACCTCCTGTTTGGGACGGCATAACGGAGGAAAGAGTTATGCAACGAATGAAGCAGCGAAACTGGGGGACTCGGGACTCTACATCGTTATCGGCATCCCTCGAAGATATCGTAATGGCCAACCTGACGGTAGACAATGATGGCTTTGTGAAAGCAAGACTAAGCCGAGAAAACCATCTTGAAATAGTTAGAGCCTTCTGGGCTCACAAACCAAGCGATATGTTCCCTCAAGTCCAATGCCCAGTTCTTATTCTTCCTGCTCGGCTAGGATCGCCCGATGATGAAAGGGGTGAGTTCAGAGAGCAGATGGTTTCTTTAGCCCAGGAAACGATCCCCACAAGTGAAGTCATATGGCTTGAAAACAGTATTCATGATGTGCCGCTACAGAGACCAGAATTGGTTTCGCAACTCGTTTCTGAACGGATTGAAAACGGATTCTTCCGGTCATAACGAAGGCCTAATCTCGCTTACGCCGCGGCCCTGACATGGGCGAGAAAATAATACGGTATATTCCAAGTACCGCCTTTTCCCATGTCAACTACCGCCTTACGGGCAAAGATTTTTTGTACGACTCCCAAAGTGCCTATTTCAGGTCCACCGGCCACATTTCCTAAATATCGCACTCGCTGGCCTGCATTCACACCTGCAGCACCTTTCACAGGTGTGAAGAAATCAAGGGAATGAGTCACTGGAAATTCAAGTTGCTTCGGTATATTCATTACGAATGTTGCTCTTAACTAGGCTACCATTCCAATTTAGATTTAGAACACTTTAGAACAGAACAAGTGTTCTGTCAAACCCAACTTGGTCAAAATATGACAGCGCAGTGCTACAATCATCCACACACTGAGGAACGTCTAGTTAGATTCATCTAACACAACGTGATTGATGTTTCGTATTGAGGTCTTTCTCAAGATGAAACCAGGAAGAAACATTGAGACGATTAGAAAATAAGGTAGCTTTGATATCTGGGGCAGGGCGTGGGCAAGGTGAATATGAGTCCAAGCTATTCGCTAAAGAAGGAGCGAGTGTACTCCTTTGCGATGTCGATGTTGATTCATGTGAACGGATCACAGCTGACATTGTTTCCAAAGGAGGTAAAGCTGCTCCGTTTAAATTGGACGTGACATTGGAGGAAGCGTGGATTAGTGCGATAGACCTTGCTACTAATTTATTCGGTAACCTTCATATTCTCGTTAATAATGCAGGAATTTATAGTCGGACTCCAGTAATAGAGACTTCTGAGAATGAATTCGACCGTATACTTAGTGTGAATTTAAAAGGCGTATTTCTTGGTACAAAACAATCTATACCGGCAATGATAGCTTCAGGAGGAGGCTCCATAATTAACATATCTTCCACTGCTGGATTAGTGGGAAACACTGGCAGCGGGGCATACGGTGCCTCTAAAGGAGGCGTAAGGGCTTTTACCAAATACACCGCCGTGCAACACGCAGCGGACGGAATAAGGGCGAACTCTGTCCATCCTGGCCCAATTGAAACAGCGATGATAGCGGATAATCTCTCTACTCCGGAGGGTCGGGCCCTATCAGAGTCAAGGATACCACTTGGCAGAATAGGTAGAATCGAAGATGTCGCTATGGGGGTCCTTTTTCTAGCCTCTGATGAATCTTCCTATATGACTGGTTCCGAGCTGGTAATAGATGGCGGAATTACTGCACAATAACTGATTCAAAAATCCCCATTCTAAAGTCATGACTCAGTCCGCAATACCTTTCAAAGAAAATAAGCATCACTGTCTTGAGCTAATTGGTAACAAACCCCCAGCTCTGTTTTCAGACTTCGATGGTACCCTATCGGAGCTTAATACTGATCCTAGAAAAGCGTTTATAGACCCCGATTGTCTTTCTGCCATAAGGCGATTGCGTCTAACACTTCCGGCTATTGCCATTATTTCAGGGCGTATGGCAACCGATGTTAGAAATCGGGTGGGCCTTGACAAAATTACTTACATCGGGAATCACGGAGCAGAACAAATAGAGGACGGAGTTCTTTCAAGAGAACCGGGCGCATTGGATGATAGTGACCTCATTTCTACCGTTCTCAACTACTTGAAAAGTCGAGTCAACATATCTGGTATTTTTTTCGAATACAAGGAAATCAGTGCCTCGATACATTACCGGTGTTCAAGAAACCGCAAATCCGCTTACGAAGAACTTTCAGTTGCCTTACGAGAAGCTCCTAATATACAGAATTTAGATGTATTTTGGGGTAGAGAGATCCTTGAGATAAGACCAAGAACCGGCTTTCACAAAGGTTACGCCCTACGAAAGTTGACGGAAAAATACAAGATCAAATCACTTGTTTATGTCGGCGATGACACGACAGATGTCGATGCCTTTGAGACTCTACGGACTATCAGAGATGAGGGAGAGGCAATTGGTATAAGTGCGGTAGTGGAGTCGAAAGGAATGAATAAAAAATTGCTTGAAACAGCTGACATTAAAATACGTGGAATAGAAGGAATGAGAGAGTTTCTCTCGTGGCTGTTAAGCTTGTCCTACTGAAATGCTTTCAGCCACATAGGCACTTTCTGCTGCTTGACAGATATTTTTCTGCTTTGCTAGCCTGAAACAAAGTGAAACAAGTTATTGAAAGTAGAATCTATTTAGCGTTTTCATAAAATGCGTAACCCGTTCAACCATCCAACTTGCCTAATTTAATCGATTCTTATAAAGCTGTGGTTCTGGCTGCAGGCAAAGGCACCCGCATGAATTCTGACATTCCTAAAGTCCTACACAAAATATGTGGCACCGAGATGCTAAACATATTGCTCGACACTACCTTTACAGCAGGTATTACATCATCCGTCACGGTGGTACCAAAAGAAAACGACTTATTCAAAGTCGCAGTCAAAGACAAGACCACCTTCGCAGTACAGAAGGAAGCCAAGGGAAGTGGTCATGCCCTCCTCCAATCCAGTAGACAAACAGTTGACGCAAAAAATATTATCGTGCTAAATGGGGATGTACCGTTAGTCAAAAGTACCACTATCACAAGTCTGATATCCCACCATGATGAAAGTGCCGCTACCATAACGATCCTTACCTCTAGATCAATTTCTCCTGATGGGTTAGGCAGAGTAGTCAGAAATCAATACGGATCTATAGAAGCAATAGTAGAAGAAAAAGAAGCTGAGGCCGATACCCTTTCGATTAGTGAGATCAACGCTGGTGTTTATTGCTTCCAAGTCCCTTGGGTATGGAATGCCTTAGAAGCACTTAAACCTTCCTGTAACGGGGAATTTTATATTACAGATCTAGTAGCTTTGGCGTCTGCGCAAGAACTAACAATAGAATCAATTGAATCAAAAGATCCTTACGAGGTCCGTGGTGTGAACAACAGGATTGAGTTATCTGAGCTTGAGTTAGCCGTTAGAGAGCGAATTCTACATGGTTGGATGCTAAAAGGCGTAACCATCATAGACCCCAATACTACGTATATAGACCACGAAGTAGAGATCGGTCGGGATACAATGGTTCATCCCAACACCCATATCCGTAAGGGATCAAGAATCGGATCCCAATGTGTAATAGGTCCGAACACGACAATAGATAATTCAATTCTGGGAGATTTCTGCGAGATAAATTCCTCAATTGTTGAAGATGCCAAGCTTGACAATAGAGTGGAAGTCGGACCATTTAGCCACATTAGGGAAGGCACTCTGTTAGAAGACAGTGTACACATAGGAAACTATACAGAAATTAAGAACAGCCATCTAGGTAAAGGAACCAAATCCGGACATTTCAGCTATTTGGGTGATGCGGATATCGGAACCAACGTTAATATTGGTGCAGGAACTATTACTTGCAACTATGATGGAAGGGATAAACATAGAACTGTAATAGGAGATGAGGCATTCATCGGGTGTGACACCATGCTAGTTGCTCCTATCAATATTGGTAGGCGAGCACTTACTGGCACAGGATCGATAGTAACCAAAGATGTGCCAGCTGACTCCAAGGCCATCGGCTCCCCGGCGAGAATATTAAGAGGAGGTCGGTCCTAAACCGCACCGTTATTGGAAAGCGATAGTAGTAATTTATCTATATTAGTTTTGGTAATTTCTGTCTTTACTTTTGCCGCCATAGGATTTATTCAATCTGCACTGACTTCGGTGACAAGAGAAACGGTTTATTTTTGGAGAAGCGAGAGTATAGAAGGTAACGAAAAACTTGAAGAGCTTTTCCGAAAAGCCGACCAGTCCGTCTCCGCATTTTCGATACTTAAAACACTTGCCCTTGCCTCCTGCATTGTCAGTGTAAATTTAAGATTCTCAGGCACTGAGCCGTGGGCGTGGAACGGCGCAATATTTGTTACCGTGTTCTCGTTAGTAGTTCTTGGGATAACAGAGACAGCCGTTCGGACAATTGCACAACGCGGCGGACCAGTCATTGCTTTGCACCTGTTCGGGTTCACGACTTTTGTAGGAGCTCTCCTAAGCCCCGTCACGAGATCACAGGAGCGAATCGTGGAGATAGGGACATCATCTCAATCGGACGATGAGCTGACCGGTTCGAACGGGACTGACAGCCTAGCTATGCACCTCGACGACGAAGGCGAACCTCTGGAGGAACATGAAGTCAGAATGATCCGTGGAGTATTCCAGCTAGACAAGACGGTGGCAAGAGAAATCATGGTTCCTAGGGTGGATATGACCAGCGCAAATATCATCAATAGCCTCGAGGATGTGGCAGATCTTATGCTACAAGCCGGGCACAGTAAAATTCCTGTTTATAGGGATGAATTAGATAGGATAGAAGGTATCGCACATTCCCTTGATATTTTACGTTTTATCTCTGACTCGGGTAACTCTGTATCCGTAGATCTTGCCCAATGCCTCCGCCCAGTTTTATATGTGCCGGAATCCAAGACTTTGGAAGACCTGCTCACTGAATTCCAAGAAAAGCGTATGCAGATGGCAATTGTCATCGATGAATATGGTGGAGTCTCCGGACTCGTAACTGTCGAAGACCTCGTCGAAGAAATAGTAGGAGAGATTCATGATGAATTTGATCGAGGTGAACCGGAAATTAGAGAGATTAGTGACTCTGAGTACTCAATGAATGCCGGTATGGACATTGATGACCTAACTGAAACAATTGGGGTTTCATTTGAAGGCGATGGTTTTGATACTATTGGGGGCTTTGTCCTTCATCAGCTCGGAAAAATACCGAGCGCAGGAGACAGCGTCGAATATAACGGTCTATCCATAGAAGTTGTATCAACAACTGGTAGAAGAATAAAGTCCTTGCGCATTAGAAAACTCGATTCGCCCAGGGTTAATGATGCCTAAAAGCGATCTTCAATCTGACAAATCACCAACGTCATAATGATCTAACAAAACAATCTTCACTTTAGGTTTCTGCTAAGCGTTTATCCGGTCAATTCTCTGTGGCGAGATTTGGTTCTCATAAATAGCAAAAATCATCAGAAATCTGACGTATGTCATGTGTCTACATGGTTTTTAAGGGACACCGATCCACAAATTATGAGGCAAGTCTATTCCCTAGGGAATCAAACTGTTTGCCCATATCCGTCTCTCTTACTTGTCTGTTAAGCAAAACCCCCCCCCCCCGCTACTAATTACCGCGGGAGGGTGTTTTTACAGCTCTATTTTATCTTAAGGAATTAATCCTTAGAAGCCACTAGCAGTGGTGCGGTCGCCTCAGAGCTGGAAGACCCCGAAGCTGTAAGTGTATACACACCTTCTGACAGGCTTGCCTTTACGTCAATCGTAAATGCACCGTCGTCGTTGGCTTGTCCACCCGCAAGAATCTTTCCGCCACCAGTGATACTAACCATTTCCCCGGAGGCAAACCCCGCTCCATAGACAGTCGATGTTCCACCAGGCTCTGCTGGAGACGCAGCCAAACTAGATGAAGGTGATGTAGCCCCTGCTGCAGTACCCACTATCATTACGGGAATACTGGCCCTGCTACCGTAAGAGCCTTGAGCATAGATAGTGGAGAGTCCACCTGCCCTTGCTATAACGGCCCCTTTCTCGCTAACAAAGTCAAAGGAAGCTGAAAAAGCACCTGCCCCATTGGCAGTTACCTGCGCTCCCCTTCCGCCACCAATGATCGGCGAGAGGGAAGAATCTATCCTAAGTTGGATCACAACTGGCTCACCTGATTCAAACCCCGCACCCCAAACATTGAATGGCTCTGACATAGTTATAGCATTCTTGTTCACAGCCAAACTGGCTTTTGGAGATACGGGCGCATCAGCGCCGGTTGGTCCAGCAGGACCTTGACCCCCAGGCGCACCAGGCGATCCAGGGTTACCAGGATTGCCTGGCATACCTGGCTCACCCTGCGGTCCTTGCGGACCGGGCGCCCCTGCATTACCAGGGTTCCCTGGCAGTCCGGGATTGCCTGCAACACCTTCACAGGCTACAAGCGTAAATATAATTGCTGAGAAAACCAGGGCTGTGGAAATGCCCCGCAGGCTGAATAGCTTTCTCAATTTGACCCCCTTCATAAATATTGGAGAATCCGGATTTCGGTTCCGTCCATCTAAAATGTTTGGGGCATACAAACCACAAACATATCGCTAATTTAATCAGCGTACGAACGGGGCCCATCATATTAATCCAATGAAGGTGATGTCAAGGACTTTACCTACCCACTTTAGGCACATAAACCTTGCATTTAGGAATACTCAAAGCGAGTACCCTTCCCCCACATACGCTACGCACAGAAAAGTGTAGAGGAATAGGAGAAAATTCGCAACATAAATCAGGCACTCTCCTGCTATAATTCCTACTGCTGTTACCGTCCCATGACGCGACAACGACTTGTCTGCATTACATAACTTTCTAAAATGATAAAGATTAACCAATATACATCTTCTTGGCTCTTAATATTAGCCTGCGCCGCTCTGGGATTACCTTCCTTTGCCATGGTTATAGGCGATGTCCACTTGGATCCAATATTGTCGGCAATGATTTTTGGACTTGGTATCGTCGGAGGTGCTTTCCTAATATCTTGGGCGGCAGAAGCAGCACAGGTTGATATTTCAGCCTCTTTTGCGATAGCAATCCTTGCACTCATTGCCATTCTCCCTGAGTATGCAGTGGAAGCAGTGCTAGCTTGGGAGGCGGGTCAATCCTACGTCCTCGCTTCTCAAGGTGGCCAGGTGTTTTCCGCAGGAGCAGCTGTCACAGACGAGATGGAAAGGGTTGCCGCAAACGTAACTGGAGCAAATCGATTGCTGATAGGCCTGGGTTGGTCTGCAGTCATTCTCATTTTTTGGATAAAGAGAAGAATGACCCTAAACCTTTCAGGAACAATGGGCCTGGAACTTATTATGCTCAGCCTGGCGACAACAGTCACGTTCTTAATCTTTTTTATGCAACAGGTTCACATGATCGTAGGTGTCGCTCTGATCGCTATGTACTTTGTTTACCTGTGGATCAGCTCTACAAAAGAGGCCGAGGAACCAGAGTTGATGGGACCGTCTCTTATGATTGGTGAGCAAAGCAAGATACTTAGGAGAGCATTAGTTCTGGGTTTATTTTTGTATTCTGCTATCGTGATCATAGTAGCAGCCGAGCCATTTGTTCACGCTCTTGTTGAGTCAGGCAAAGGCCTAGGCATTGACGAATTCATTCTCATTCAATGGGTCGCCCCTCTCGCATCGGAGTCTCCCGAGATAATCATCGCAGTTCTATTTAGCCTGAGGGCCAATCCGGTCGCTGGACTTACTACTCTCGTTTCCGCCGAAGTTAATCAATTAACCCTATTGGTAGGGAGTATGGTTGGAATTTTCAGTCTTTCAGCTGGAGAACTTCTAAGTTTTCCACTTAACCATATGCAATCCGTTGAATTCCTCCTTACTGCAGCCGTATCTCTATTCGCTTTGATCCTGGTCGTGCCAAGAATTATAGGATGGAAGTCAGGAAGTATTCTCCTGATCCTGTTCCTGGCTCACTTGCCATTTACAGGATCAGCGGATCGCTTATATTTCACTTATGGGTATTTATTACTTTCCGCTTTGATAGGGGTAATCTATTTATATAAATGGAAAATGGGTTCCGGGTTCAGCACATAATACAAATAATAATCCGAATGCACTGGTTTCAAATTAAGAACGGACTTTCGATCAACGGTTTTAGGGTTCAATAAATAGAGATATCCCCGGTGCCTTTACCCCCGTAGCTCAGCGGATAGAGCTCTGGCCTCCGGAGCCAGGCGCGCGGGTTCGAGTCCCGCCGGGGGTACCAGCAGGTTCTTCCCCCCATGTAACTAAAAATCCCAAAAACTGTTCGGGTTAAGGTGACCACCTTTGAGGTTGGTTCGCCAGATTGGGCATACCTAGCTCCTGGCATAGTTTAGGGTACAGGTCAGAATGAGCGCCCGGCCATTCCAAGTCGTCCACTTTTTCCGACACTGGAGCGTTCAGACGTAACGTTGCCAGATCTTTATAAAGTGCCACAACCTCCCTATGCTCCTCAAGACTATTACTAAGTCCTGCGGCGCCCCTCACATTAACATCCCACAATCTATAATCATTGGGGATAGCCTCTATCGACTCATATCTTTCAAGTAATGTAGAACTGGCCTTGGCACCCCACCTAGGAATTCCAGGGATCCCATCTGAATTATCACCCATCAGGCCCAAATAATCTGGGATAGACTTCGGTAAAACACCGAACTTTTCCAGCACACCTTTTTCATCCAGCACTACACCTTTCCTTCTGTCCAAACAAACAATTTTTTTCTCATAGACCACTTGTGACAGATCCTTATCGGGTGAGCAAATAATTACTTGATCTACTTCCAAGTTTCTGGAATATTTAACAGCGGCCGATCCTATGGCATCGTCAGCTTCGTATTCTCTCATTGGCCAATACACTATGCCGAGAGCCCCAACTGCTCTTTCAGCTAACGGAAACTGCATCTTAAGCTCTTCCGGGGTATCCGAGCCGTCTTTATATGCCGGGAATAACTCATTCCGAAAAGACTTCACCTCACTATCAAAGGCTACTGCAATATGAGTCACCTCCCTCTCACGAATAAGAGCTAATAGCGATTGAATCAGTCCCCGCACAGCAGATACGTGCATGCCATCAGGGGCAAGACGGGGAGGTTGTCCAAAATGTGACCGGAATAATTCATAAGTGCCGTCAACTATATATACCTTCAAATTAACAACACTTCATAATTGTTCGATGCAAACACTTCTCTTAAAACCAATTATTCTTATCTACTACGTTGATTAGTTTCTCTCCATTTGCGAATCTCTTACAGTTGTCTATAAAAAGCTCTGTCCTGCTTGAGGACAGGCAACCCATCTCAATCTCTCGTCGCGGACGAAAATTTCGGAGCTTATATTTCCAAATGCAGCGTCGGCGCTGCTAATAGCTTCGATTGCCTCGTCCTCGGAAGTTACCAAATCTATTTCGATACCTGGAATTTCCATCTCTAACCGATCACGCCATTTGCAAAGGCTATGTTCAGGATGGCCGTCAGATGCGAAAAGAAGAAGCTTAAAACTCACAGGGGTTTCCCTCTACATTAACCAGTTTTTAGGAAAATAAAAGACTCCTTTATCTAGCAGGGCGCTATGTTAGCACTAAAGAACCTTAGGCAGAATTCTCTGATTCGTCTTACCTTGTTCGAGGGTTCAGGACATCGTTTAATGCATCCCCTAGTAGATTCCAGCATAGAACCAATGACCAGGCGATAAATCCGGGAGCGAGTAACATCCATGGCACAACTCTCAAAGCACTTATACTGCCCGCTTCAAGCAGCATAGTACCCAAGCTGGGGCGCGGAGGTTGTATGCCAAGACCAAGCCAACTCAATATTATCTCCGTTCCCACCAAAGTTCCCATTCCCATCGATATGGTTACAACAATGGGTCCTATTGCATTAGGTAAAAGATGCACAAAAAGAACCCTGACCGTTGAAGCACCAGTGGCACGGGCAGCCTCTACATATTGTGTTTCCTTCAATACCAGCACTTGGCCACGGACCAACCGGGCCATTCCTATCCAGCTAAACGATACCAGTGCGAGAGACACCACAAAATAATCTGCTATTCCTGTTTTTACTATTCCATCTAGAAACGTGTTGTCCTCAACCCATCGAACCCATTCTAGAATCCGCATTCGAATCGTTGCAGCTAGGAGTATTACCAATAGGATGTCAGGGAACGAGGCAAAGATTTCCCCTGTCCGCATTATTAGTGAATCTGTGCGCCCACTGAAATAACCCGAAATTAGGCCTAGCGAAACACCAATTACCAGACCGCCTGTCGCCATCGTTACCAGGGTAATTACTACTGTATTCTGAATTCCCCATAGAACCCTGGTAAGGACGTCTCTGCCTTTCAAATCCGTCCCTGCCCAGTGCTCGAAACTAGGAGGTTGTCTTATGGCTGTGTAATCCTGATCGTTGTACCCATATGGGGAAATCCATGGAGCTGTAATCCCAAGAAAGTATATTAGAAGAATCACAATCAGACAGAAGAGTCCCAGTTTCTTTCTCCAAAGGCGAGACATCGCCCTTGAGAGGTGTCCACCTTCGTGGCCAGTAGGTAGACTTTCCGTCAATCTAAGTCAACCTGATTCTGGGATCTATCATAGTATAAGCAAGGTCTGCCAGAAGATTTGCCAGAACAAATGCCATAGACAAGATCAGGGTAAAAGCCATAATCACCGGATAATCTCGATTAAAGATCGACTGAATAGCGAAGTCGCCAACGCCGGGAATTCCCAATAGCCTCTCTGTTATAAATCCGGTAGTTAACATACCTGCAAGCGAGAAAGACAGAACTGTTATTATTGGGATCAGGGCATTCCTCAAAATGTGCCGGTGATCGATGGTTCTCGGATGAATCCCTTTGGATGTCGCCGTCCTGATATAATCCTGACCCATTACATCCAAAGTGCTTGCCCTCATGAGCCGTGCCAACCCAGCTACTCCTGGTATTCCCATCGTAATTGCTGGAACAATTATTCTTGCGTCAAATAAACCACCCCATCCTGAACACGGAACCCATTGCAGTTTTAGGCAAAGCGTCCACAGAACCAAGGGTATGCTTACCATAATAGGAATCGACATGAGTACAAGGCTCAGGCTTACAACTGCAGGATCCAGCCAAGAACCTTGTCGGTGGGATATCCAAAAACCTAAAGGGAGACCTATAGATAGGCTTACTATCATCGCCGCAAGATTTACTTGAAAAGATACCCACATCTTCGAGATTAGTAGTGAACTTACTGATCTACCTCGGTACCTAAGGCTCTCTCCAAAATCTCCATGTACAGCCCCCCACATATAGTCGACATACTGAACAATTACTGGTCTATCCAGCCCCAATGTTGACCGAATTCTCGAGGCCGCCACTTCATCGTATTTCGCTCCCATCATAACCTGCACTGGGTCGCCAGGGCCGTACGTTCCCAAGGCGAAGGTAATCGCTGACACCCCCGTAAGCAAAAAGGGCAACCATAGGATGCGTCTAAATACATATTTCCACATTACGGAAACCCCTAAGTTCGTAAAAGTGAAGGATTCAACTTCAATGGAGAAGAAGCCCTTCCATTGACCTATTTCAAGCTATTAAATTTAAGCTAAACCCTCAATGGAGTCTGAGGTCAATCCTCTATATAAACGTGCCTCATTTTGGGAACAATCATGGGAGTGATAGTGTATCCCTTTACGTAAGGTTTGATTAGAACATGCCTTTCGCCAGCAAACCAGAGAGGGAGCCATGGAGCATCATTAACAATTAGCTCCTCTGCTTCTCGGTAAAGATTCATACGCCTCACGACGTCAACTTCAACTCTAGCCTCCTCTAGCAAAGAATCTACCTTTACGTTGGAGAATGCTCCATTATTATTGTCGCTCTCCGTATGGAACAATATGTCTAGAAAGTCTTGAGGGTCAGGGTAATCAGCCTCCCAGCCCAATCCGCCGTATGCTTGAAATTTTTCACGGTCTAAATCCCGTAGGTATGTCGCCCATTCAACTTGCTGAATCTCAACTTCTACCCCAAGATTCTCCTTCCACATGTTGATTATTACCTCTAAGTCGAGGTTAGGAGTACCTCCAGTACCTGGGATAGTTATAACGATTCTCGGACGCATGTCGGGGTCTCCATATCTAGACTCAGAGAGCAATTTTTTTGCTAGGACCGGATCATATCTAAGACCCTCCAAATCATCCGAGTGTCCGGGAAATCCCGGAGGGAGAATACTGTAGGCTGGTACTACAAGATCAGCCAGAACTTCTTTGGCAATGAGTTCTTTATCCACAGCATGATTCAAAGCCCGTCGGAAACTACGATCATCAAACGGAGGTTGTTCAACATTAAAACCGATATAGGAAATCGAGAAACTAGGATTCGCCACTACTAGGTCTGAATGAAGCGGGTCATTGGGGTCCTTTATTCGTTCCAGATCGAACAAACTGATTCCAGTTATATCTATTTCATCATTTTCATACATTGCCATCGATGACCCGCCAGCAAGATTCATCTGTATCTTCTTCAGCTTGGCTGACTCTAAATGGTAATCATCGTGACGTTCGAGTATCAGTCTTTCTCCAATCTTATACTCGACCATCTTAAAAGGACCTGAGCCATTGGGTTTATCAGTCCAAGTTCTACCGCCTGCCTCTACGTTCTCTCTATCCACAACAAAAGCGGTAGGGTATGTCAGCTTCTGAAGAAAATAAGCTTTGGGAGCATCGATCTGAATTTGTATAGTCTTGTCATCGATAACCTTTATGCCGCTAATTGAAGCAGAGTTACCATCAAGAACCTCACTTACACCTACAATATCGCCAAGATACGTCTCTGCAACAGGAGACGCAGTATCTGGACTGGCCGCCCGTTCTAGGGACCACTTAAAATCTTGCGCCTTTACCGGTTTCCCATTGTGAAACACAGCATTATCTCTGATCTTGAATGTGTAAGTCTGAGCGTCACTAGAAATTTCCCAGCTTTCGGCTAGATCAGCAACCAAGTTAAGAGATGTGTCGAAAGATACTAAACCTCCAAATATTTCTACTACGATTCCAGCAGATGTGGTATCAGACGTGAGGTGAGGATCTAAAGTTGGGGGGTCAGCCCAAAGCCTGTTGAAAGTACCACCATATTTCATTTCTCCAGTCGTAGAAGGCGTTTGAACCGCAGTATCGGCGAGTGTCACAGGGCCAGACTTTGCTGATGTAGATGTCTCCGTCACAGGAGATACAGCAGTTGACTCGACTTTAAGCTGACTTTCAGTTGTCTGACTGGGACTCCCACACGCCACCACTGATAACAACAGACTGGTTGCAACAATAAAGGTACTCATCTTAATTAGTATTCTGTGAAAGTTATTCATAATCCTTTGATTCGCTCAAATTGATTGAGAATTGTAGTTTTTTTCCTTATTAATCTTACCCTCCAACTTGAGAGGTCAAATAAGCAGTAATGAACTCATCTATATCACCATCTAGAACTCTATCTGTGCCTGAAGTCTCAACTCCTGTTCTGTGGTCTTTTACCATCTGATAAGGATGAAGAACATAGCTCCTTATCTGATTTCCCCACTCTGCAGAAATATGATCCCCTTTAAGTTCTGCCATTTTTTTCTCTTTCTTCTGACGTTCCAACTCAACTAACCTAGCGGTCAAAATACGCATAGCAATCTCACGATTTTGGTGCTGGGAACGTTCGTTTTGACAAGTAACCACCGTGTTGGTCGGAATATGAGTGATGCGGACAGCAGTGGAATTTTTTTGAACGCTTTGGCCACCATGTCCACCCGCTCTAAAAACATCAACTCGTAGATCGTCTGGGTTTATCTGAACATCAACACCTTCTTCCACCTTGGGTAAGATCTCCGCCAAAGCAAAGGAGGTATGTCGAGCGTGATCATTATCGAAAGGAGAAATACGAACCAATCTGTGAACGCCTTTCTCGGCTTTGAGATGGCCGTAGGCATAATCTCCAGATACTTGGATCACAGCACTCTTTATACCGGCCTCTTCACCCGATGAAGTATCCAGTACCTCACTCTTAAATCCTTTCCTCTCAGACCACCTAATATACATTCGCAATAACATAGATGCCCAATCCTGAGAATCGACACCTCCAGCTCCGGCATGCAATGCAAGAATAGCGTCACGCTGATCATATTTTCCAGAAAGCGTGAGCTGAAACTCCAATTCTCCGAGCTTGGTCCTGATATCTTCCGATTCTCCTAAGATACCAGTGAGCATTTCTCGATCACCATCAATAATCGCAAGGTCCAACAATTCACAGGCTGAGTCAGATTGCTCGTATAGACCTTTCCACTCTGCAACTTGTGTATTGAGCGCTGCCAACGTTTTCATTTTCTGTTGCGCGATTGATGCCGAATTCCAAAATCCAGGATCGGAAGCCTCAAGTTCAAGGGCAACAATGTCTTTTTCCTTGGAATCGAGGTCAAAGACGCACCATTATCTGAGTGATTCTTTGTTTCAATTCTTCTAGTGAACCCTTTAAATCTTGCATAATTTTCCCTTGGTAACTGCTAAAAAGAAAGCGTCGGAGAACAGGTTATGAGTTAAAGACGTCTGAAATTATATCAATCATAGACTCCTCTACGATGAACCTACCAAGTACAGGTCCTTTAAAGTCCCAGAGATTGTAGAATCGAGAACGTAATAAAGGGGGTGAAGTAAATGCTGGATTTATTGATACATGGTGGGACCATCATTGATGGAACAGGTAACCCAGGATACGCTGGATCGATAGCTGTGCAAGGTGACAGAATCAAGATCTTACGTGGCGACGTGTCATTCGTGGAATCCAAGAGAGAAATAAACGCATCAGGTAGGATCGTTTGTCCTGGATTTATAGATATGCACGCACATTCAGGGTTGGTTATGCTCTCACAGCCTGAACATGAGCCAAAGGTTCGTCAGGGCATAACAACTGAGTTAATTGGAGTGGATGGGAACTCATATGCTCCTTTCAGAAACCATGAAGACTTTTTGCGATTCGTCGAGATCAACTCGGGGCTTGATGGAAATCCTCCTTTGCACGATAGATGGTCAACGGTTGAACAGTATCTCAACTTATTTGACAGGAAAGCTTCAGTCAATATTGCCTACCTCCTAGGTAACTCACCGATAAGAATTGACGCAATCGGGTGGAATAACACTCCTGCTACCGCCAAAGACATTGCGAATATGAAGGCCATGATCAGGGAGTCAATGGAGGAAGGAGCGTTCGGTATGTCTACCGGCCTGGATTATCCTCCCGGTGGTTATGCCTCGACAGATGAGCTAGTCGAATTATCAGAGCAAGTGAGGGATCTTGGTGGAATTTATCACACTCACGTTAGGTACAGGCTGGGAGATCGATTTCTCGATCCTTTCAGGGAAGCGGTTGAAATCGGTGAACGAAGTGGTGTCCCAGTCCATATCACTCATTTTTATCAATCAGCTCCTCTCAGGGGGGGAGGTAACCGCCTCCTAGAATTTGTGGAGTCTGCCGCAGAAAGAGGCCAGGACGTCACATTTGATAGTTATCCATATGTTTACGGAAGTACCCGAATATTGATCGTCTTCCCAGATTGGGCTCACGACGGCGGACCAGAGGGACTTCGTAATGTCTTGGGATCAGAAAAGTGCCGAGATAGACTCAGAAAGGAGGTTGTGCCTAGAGCAACATCCTGGCACGAAATGTGGCTCACATATTTTAAAAGACCCGAAAATCATCAGTTTGAAGGCAAATCGGTTGCCCAAGTGTCGGAAATGTTAAACAAGCACCCGGTGGACGCTCTTTGCGACTTATTACTGGCTGAGGACCTTCAAGTATGTTATGTGGCAATGGGATTAAATCCAAATACTCTGCCTGCCTTCGTATCACATCCTCTTTCCATGGTCGGAAGCGATGCGGTTCTTTTGGGAGATTTTCCAAGTCCAAGAACTTACGGTTGCTTCCCCGTGATACTGGCCGAGTATGTCAGGGAAGAGAGACAGATGTCACTTCCAACCGCCATTCGTAAAATGACTTCATTTCCCGCTCAAAGACTCGGATTATCTGAAAGAGGTGTTTTACGTGACGGGATGAAAGCAGACATTACGATCTTTGACCCCGAAACTGTATCCGCTCCAGCGACAAGAACTGAACCTAAACAATTCCCTATTGGAATCGAGTTCGTGATCGTCAACGGCGAAATTGTCATTAGCGAGGGAACCCACACAGGGGCCTTGCCCGGGAGAGCACTAAGAAAGAATGACTGAAAACTGTCCTGTCTAGCTGGGAAGTAATTGTTGGCTAGAGGCTGCGGAAGAGTCGACTTTACTGCCGCTATATAGCATTGGGATGGTCTCTACTTTTGACCAAAGTTCAGCTTGGTCAGCGTAGTGAGGGCTCCCTGGGTGTCCAGACGAGCCGAGGGGAACTATCCACCTTGAATTGTTCCAGTCCGATGTATCAAAAACGTACCGTGCCACAGACGTTCCCGTAATTACAAAGGGATTGTTATGTGCATAACTGCCAGCCTGTGGCGTATCGCCGTCACCTCCCATTGGCATAGGAGGAGGATTCAAAAACTCAGCTAGCTCAGGATAAACCTTTGACAGGGGATGCACTGGATTCGTGCAATGGACATTGCCCCATTTCCAACAGTCCATATCCTCACCAAGCATAGCCATTAGAAGTTCGACCCCGTCCTCTAAAGCTCTAGCCACTACACTCTCCCAAGATTCGCCATCCGGAAGCAAACTCTCATCATTATTTCCGACCTGAGTCACTAAATGGGAAGCAAGTTGACTGACATGACGCGGTGCACCTCTTCCCCCCGCCACCAGCGCTTCCTCGGCGAGTGGGCCGAGAAGATTACCAAGAACTCGCTCATGCAATTTAAGCCTAAATGCAGAATAAACTGTTGCCGCAATAGAATCCGGATCCATTGAACCATTCCACTTTCTTAAAATGTCTTGAGCGGCCGTTGCAGCTGCCGACAAAACTTGGACCTTGCCAATCGTGGGCAAATAAGACAGCGCTGGAATAGAAACTCTCTCGGAATGGATTTTTAACATATCCTCTACGGATGCGTCTTTCAGGGTTTCGATTCTATTAACGATCCTTTTAGCACGGTACTCTGGAGCAAATTCAAGGGCTATGTAGTGTGGGTAGTCCGAGTCAACAATACGATTATTTGCTGTAACAATATATCCGTTATCTGGGTTGGTTATACGTGCTA
>Ga0187827_10003209_pt1 | contig 21413 bp, 21 predicted proteins | sample ETNtaG_39_FD_167969 | JGI IMG/M metagenome (GOLD analysis project Ga0187827, IMG submission 167969) | Marine microbial and viral communities from oxygen minimum zone, Eastern Pacific Ocean - ETNP2014_SV_150_PacBio MetaG (Illumina Assembly) | ecosystem: Environmental > Aquatic > Marine > Hypoxic... | reverse complement strand
ATCAAAACTAAGTGGCCTAATGTAACTGTAAAGGCGTTAACAATGATTGAAATTATCTTCATATCTAAGTTAACTAATAACTCAATTACTGAAGTCTTCTCACGGTTTAAGGACGCAGGAATAGATGCTAATGCAGGTGGCGGCGCAGAAATCTTTAACCCTGAAGTAAGAAAGATTGTTGCAACTGCCTCTAAGTGCAGTGGTGAAGAATGGCTCAAAGCAGCGGAGATAGCACACAAACTCGGAATCCGAGGCAACTCCACAATGCTTTATGGTCATGTTGAAAAGACTGAGCATAGAGTGGATCATATTTTGAAGATTAGAGAATTGCAGCAACAGACGTCAGGGTTTCTATCCTTTATTCCATTAAAATATAGTCCCGAAAATACTGAACTTTTTATTTCAGGAAAAGTTAACGTATCTTCTTCAGCATCCGATGATCTAAGAGTTTATGCAACTTCGAGACTTCTTCTAGCAGGAAGTATCAACAATATTGCAATATACTGGGTTGCTCTGGGTAAAAAAGTAGCTCAGATTGGTTTAACCTATGGAGGAAATGATCTTGTAGGGACAGCCCTAAATGAAAAAGTTTACAGATCTACAGGTAGAAATGAGATAGCCACCAAAGAATCTATTATTCATATTGCAAAAGAGATAGGCAGGATTCCAGCAGAAAGGGATACATTATACAATATTCTAAATTATCTGTAGGTGATACTAAAACGATTCGAATAGGAAGAATATCTTTCAGCCATAGCGACTCTGCATTCTACTACTTTGAGAAGAACAAGTTTGAGGATGTGAAGATAATTTCAGCGACACCAAAAGAGTTGATGCTGAAGGTAATTTCAGGAGAACTAGATATTGCTCCTGTGGCATCTACCAGTCTAATCACTCATGAACGAGAGTTGAAGATGGTGCCAGCCCTATCTGTACATAGTGTCGGCCCATCACTAAGTTCTATCGTAGTCTCTGATGGTGAAACTTCCCTACAAAACGGGGACAAAATCGCGGTAACAAACCAAACAGAAACATCAATCATGATGCTTAAGATCATTCTTGAAAGAAAAGGTATCAATGTAGATTTTGTTACGAATATAGGGGTGGATGCTAAAGATCTCCTAAGTGAAGCCCCCTTCGCTCTAACGATAGGAGATGATGCTTTAATGTCAACGATTAATGGGTATAAGACCATCTATGACATAGGTGAAGAATGGTGGAACCTAACGCATACTCCAGCTGTATTTGCAGTAACAGTAGCCAACTCAAATATCGCTCAAAAAGAACCAGAAAGGATAAAAAAAGCAGTTGAAATGCTCTCAAAAGCAGTTAAGTATCGAGAAGAAAGTCTTGACGAAATAGCTCATCATACATCAACTAGATTGAATCTTCCAATCGAACTTCTCCTAAAATATTTTAAGATGATTAAACTAGATTTCAATAATAATGTTGAGAAAGGCTTGAAACAATTCCTATACGAAATAAAAAAAATGAATCTACTTGAAGTAAAAAATTCATAGAAAAATATTATATAAATTCTAGTGTGATGGGCGGTAAAAGCCCTTGCTTAGAAGCACGATCAAATAATGTCTGAATGGCCCGCTCTCCCAATTCACCCATATTTAAGGTCAAATCATTTACATACATATAGACAAAGCGTTCAACTATATCACGAGGTACGTCTCTAGCGTATTGCATAGCGTAGTCAAGTGCATCCTCTTTATGATCGAAGGCATACCGGATAGAACTTCTAAGAACATCCTTAAAGTCACGAGCAAACTCTATCCCTAAATCCTTTCTGGATACATCTAATCCAAGCGGAAGAGGTTGACCCCCTGTCTCTTTATCCCACCACTTTCCTAAATCTAAAATATTGGTCAAATTATACTGTTTATGAGTAATCTGGCCTTCATGGATAACTAAACCTACCTCAACATCACCTTTAGCAACAGCTCCAATTATCTTATCGAAGCTCATTTCCACAACATTAACGTCGCCAAGAGCCATCTTGAGCACTAGGTTGGCAGTAGTTAATTTTCCAGGGATAGCTATAGTTTTATTTGGAATCTCGTCTAGGGAAACATCATTCCGAGCAACTAGAATTGGGCCATACCCTAGTCCTTGACTGCTACCTACACTAAGAACATAATACTTATCGCTTACATATCCGTAAGCATTCGCAGATATAGCTGTAACCTCCAATTCTGCAGAGCGGGATCGTTGATTCAAACTTTCAATATCCTCAACTATATGGGTTAATTCCACATTTTTCATATTTACTTTATCCTTCACTAAGGCATAATACATGAAGGCATCATCAGCATCAGGACTACGACCAACTCGCACTTTCATATATCGGCTTGAAAACTAAATGTCTTTAAAGATTTATTGTATTTTATCCAGTCTTCTTACATCTCACGATTACTAATCCACCTAACATTCGTGTCTGAAAGGATACCTCAGAAAAGAATTCTTCAAAAAGGCTCTTCTGCGCTTTGTTGGTAAGAAGCTTCTGGTAAGTTGTATAAAGAACAGTGAAAAGTAAACCTTTCCTCCCAGCTGCAATAAACCCTAGTAGCCCCACGAGGTATCTCCAATGCATACCAATTATCCATCGAAAAAATCGATTATTCGGTTTCCCGAGATCAACGATAAGAAAACGACCTCCATCCTTCAAAACTCTATGCACTTCCATCACAGATACATAGAGATTTCCAGCATCTCTCAAGGCAAAACCTGTCATTACAACGTCAAAACTTTTATCTCTAAAGGGAAGACTCTCGAATACCCCGAGAGAAAAATGACTATTTTTGTCTACAACACGTTTTCGTGCCTGAGAAAGCATAACCTTCAATGGGTCAAGCAACACTAAGTTTCCTGTATCTTGCACGGATTGCAAGAGTATCTGACTCATAACTCCAGGGCCGGCACCTGCGTCCAAGACTATGTCATTTGATTCAACGGTCTTCAAAATTCCCTCTCTTCTATAAACCAAGTCTTTCCCAAAGGATATGAAGCGGTTGACCCGGTCATAGACAGGGATTATCTGAGATAATACATCTATGACTTTATCCCATTCTTCATTAAGTCCACCTGTTTTCTGACCCAGACATCAGCACCCCAGTATATACCTGAAGAATTTACACTTCCTCTTATGCCAACCCCGTGAACCCTTATATTAATCATATCCATCATATCGATTCAAGTGAAAAAAAATGGTCTTTGACAACTTATATGACTTCATCAATGTACTTGAAAAAAAAGACAATCTTCGAAGAATTTCAACTGAGGTTGACGTCAACCTAGAGATGGCTGAAATCCTAAGGAGAGTAACTTACAGCAAAGGCCCAGCAATTTTATTTGAAAATGTCAAAGGTTTCGATATGCCAGTACTTGGAAACGCCTTCGGTACTATAGATAGAATGAAGATAGCTCTGGATACAGATAACTTCGAGCAAATAGGATCTAGGCTCACCAATATTCTTTCACAGAAAATGCCATCCGGCATCTTGGGAAAGGTCAGCGCACTTCCCCGTTTGGCCGAGATGGCAGGGTTTGCTCCTAAGATTGTTAAAAAAGGTCCAGTGAACCAGATTATTGAAACCGATTCTCCTACCCTGTCCTTCCTTCCAGCCCTCAAGACTTGGCCCAAAGATGCCAGTCGCTTCATTACATTTGGACTTGTATTGACAAAGAATCCTGAAACCGAAATTAGAAATATCGGTGTCTACAGGATGCAGATTTATGATGATAAAACAGCCGGTATGCATTGGCAGATACATAAACGAGGCGCACAACACTTCAAGATGGCTCAGGAAGAAAATCGGAAGATAGAGGTAGCGGTGGTTATTGGTGCTGACCCAGTCACCATCTATACAGCTGTAGCTCCAGTTCCTGAAGGTTTGGATAAATTCCTCTTCGCAGGAATCATGAGAAAGAAGGGGGTTATGTTAACCAAATGTAAAACAATAGACCTTGAAGTTCCAGCTAATGCTGAAATCGTTTTAGAGGGTTATGTTGACCCTAAAGACTTGAGAGTTGAAGGTCCATTTGGAGACCATACAGGTTACTATACCGCTCCTGACCTCTATCCTTTATTTCACTTAACAGGAGTTATGAGAAGGGAAAAACCAGTTTATTTGACTACAGTTGTAGGTAAACCCATACTTGAGGACGCATACATAGGAAAGGTAATCGAAAGATCGTTCCTCCCCCTTATCCAAATCTTCCAGCCTGAAGTTGTGGACATCAATATGCCTGCAGCCGGATGGTTCCATGGGTTAGCTATAGTCTCGATAAAGAAGAGATATCCTGGCCAAGCAAAGAAAGTTATGATGGGATTATGGGGTCTCGGCCAGTTTATGTTAACCAAAATGATAATAGTGGTAGACAATAACATTAACGTTCATAATGTTAATGAAGTTATTTGGGCAGTAACCACAAGGACTGACCCAAAGCGCGATACTTCGATTCTGGATAATCTCCCCACCGATACACTTGACCCAGCATCTCCTTTGGTAAATTTAGGGTCTAAACTTGGAATAGACGCTACAGTGAAGTTGAAGGAGGAGGGGTTCACAAGGGAATGGCAAGAGGTCGTGAAACCAGACCAAAATACGGAACAACTTGTTGACTCTAAGTGGAAAGAATATGGGATAACAGAAGAGTCTACGGATTAGATTGGGAAAAGGTAGCTTACAACAATAATAATCCCTATCAGACGTGCTATGTGCGAAGTTGTAGCCATATACGGAATCAGTTTTTTAGAATTCATGTAATTTTCTTTTAACCCTTTTGCCACTATTACAGTTAAAGGAAGAATTAGAAGTGATAGCAACGCCAAGACAGGAATTATTCCTAGAGCCACACTTAGTATTATGATAAAGTAAGATACAATATGAAAGACCTTGTGAAAGGCAGCTGCTTTCTGCTTTCCAAGACGTACTACAAGGTTCATTCTTCCCTTGGCTTTATCAGCATCATAGTCTGGAAACTCGTTTAGAAATAGAACAGAAGTGGAGAGAGTTCCGAATACTAGCCCTACATAGAATGGTTCGAAGTCCAACCTTATAGTCTGAACCAGATAGGTACCCAATACGATGAATGCCCCCTTAAAAACTAATAGAAGTTCACCCACACCCCATGTTATGAGACGCGTAGAGTAGAAGTAGGTTGAAATAGCTGCAAAAGCTAATATTGGCAAGATTAAGAAGCTCTGCGTTAACGTGAGATAAAGACCTATAATTATACCGGCAACTAGAAAGAAGATTCCAGCTTTATACACACTTAAAGGAGAAAGAAGACCAGCAGGAAGAACACCTGTTCCTCCACTAAAAGGGGTTCGTGTAGTAATCAGGTCTATTCCACTTCGATAGTCAAAATAATCATTCAGTAAGTCTACACTGATGTGAAGGGAGATAACTCCTAGATATGTTAAAGCGGCTAGAAACGGGTTAATCAGACCGAACCGTCCATAAGATATTGCAAGACCAGCTGTGACGGCTAGAATAGAAGATGATAGAAACTTGAGTCTAACAATCCGGAGCCAAACTTTTAGCTGAGTCATTAAAGTCACTTTTTGGTATCAAGTAATATTTATCTTGTTTTATATTCCTTTATTGAATAGTAAAGGAAAACAGAAAAAATATGTAGGTATTTTAGTAGTCTTCATTTATAGGCTATAACCCGCCCGAAATTGATTAGATAATTAAAGCTTATTTACACAAAAAAACCATTACTTTGATTACAGCAGACCATGACCTTGCAGATTATTATAAAGAATTTAATATACCTGTAATACCGGTAGAAAAGTCAGACACGCCAGCTGATTACGGTAAATTAGCTAATGAATTATTCAATAAAATAAAAAATTAAACATTAACTTTTACAGCAAGTGAAGTTGAAATATTTGAATATATTTGTATCATTTCATGGCAGAAAGACGTTGGAATGGTTGAAATCTTTGATGTTAAAGCTAGCTGAAAACTTTATTAAATTAAGTAATTATTGGATATTTGTTATAGTGAAAAAAATTACTCCATATTTATTGATGCTTATCCTATTTGGTTTATTCTTCACTCCAATCTTAGCGCATGAAAGAGAAGATCCAATAAGAGTTCTTGAAGTAGGAGAGATAATTCCTAACTTCAATTTAAAAGATCAAGATGGACATGATTTTAATATTGAAAGTGCTCGTGGAAAGGTAGTTTTGCTTTCATTTTTGTATACAAATTGCCCAGATGTATGTCCTCTTCAAACCACCAAAATGAGGCAAACACAAGAATTAATTGAAGACACATATGAAGGAGATGTTGTTTTTGTATCTATTTCTTTTGATGTTGCGGATACACCAGAAATTCTAAAAGCGTATGCATTATATCATCAAGCAGATCTTACTAGTTGGAAATTTCTTGGATCTCAAGATGAACATGAAATTAAGGATATAGTTGAATCTTTTGGAATAACATATGATGAAAGTGTAGAAGGCCTCTTCTCTCATGGAATGTTCATGTATCTTTTAGATACAGATTTGAGAATTAACAAATTGTATCTAGGAACTTTTCTTGATCCAATCGAAGTTACGAACGATATCTCCGAGTTACTACCTTCACCACCAGATTGGACTATACCAATAATAGCTGTTATCATTACAGGCATAGCAATAGTTGGACTCGTCGTTTTCTTCAAAAGGAAGAAATGATCTTTTTTCATCGATCCATTTATCTAAAGATGAAGCAACAAAAATTAATGAAAACCCCCGTGATAAAGTCTTCAGATAAGATTTTTAATAAACCTCATAAAATTTAATAAATTCTCTTGCTATTACATATTTACTATGATTGACTACTTAAAATGTAAGAGTTGTGGATCTCGTTTCTTATCTCCAATGGAAGAGCCTCCTCAAGGGGTAAGAGGGCCACCTGGGACAATGGTTACGGCATGCCCACATTGCGCAAAAAATGTAGACATATTATATGATCAAGACTAAGCGTAACCAAATTACTTAGTCTGATTATACGTGTTGTTTAGCAATTATCAGCAATGTACAATGCTTCGAAAATTTTTATTCAGGTCCATACGTACATGTATTGGATGTTTTTGAGTTCTGTTTAAATTTTTTTAAACGAATAAAAAAGTTGGTTGGTTAATAAAATCGAGAACGTGTTAATTCAAGATACTTCATTAGAATTATTGGATGACATTTAATTTTGTTTTCGTATGGCTAGGTAAATCATTTTCAACAAAAGTCTCCCCATTTACTGTAATCTTTGCCGTCTGTGGTAAACTACCTGAACCAAGCCATCCTGTGAAGATTTTTATTTCTTGGAAAAGCCGTTCAATTTGTAAGGGTTTTTTTGCATTAACTTCGTTATAGCAGGAAACAATATGTCCCACGTGTACATTTTGAATCCCCAAATATTTGGTTACGTAATGCGTAAAGAAGGTCACTGCCTCTTGATGGGTTTGGGGCGATTTCTCAGCATAGAGATCACTAAGAGAAGGAATATTTTCATTGCCTTCTAGGTTAATGGGGATTGGTTCTTGAACAATGGGTTTTTTTATTATAGTTGCATGCCTAATGTTTTTAGAATCTTTTAGTTGATGATTTTTCTTTAAAGATTTTGTTGTAACTGATTCATTTACGAAAGTTTTTCCATACTTATCTATGAGCTTAATAATAAAATCTTCGCTTCCTTCTACTTCGATAATGCCTTCATTCATATTGATTTTTGCTTTTGCGTCCTCAACCATTTCTTTTAGGTTTTGTGTAATTGAGTATATATATGGATTATTAAATTTAGATATAATTGATTAATCATGTTCTTATTTATGATAAAGCCGTACAAGAACATAATAGTTTCAGAAAGCCCCCCCCAGAGAGTTTGTAGTAATATGACCATTGGATACTGTCGTGATTGTAAAAGAGTTGTGCCTAATGCGGATTGTGATGGGGGATTTTGTCCATACTGTGAAGGGGAAAATGTTTCTTGCAACGTGAATTAAAGAGAGAAACGGGATTAATCGAAATAAAATAGAAGTACTCTAATATTGAACTATTAGATACGACAATTACAAAAGATATAGGTAATATGATCTTGCTTTTTTCTTGGAAGATTATACTTCGGGTTCAAGTGTGTGTTCTTGGTTTTAGTTAACTACAATTAATGCTATGTGACGAGGGCAGGACTTTGACACGCAAATGCGTGCTCATTACGATAGCAGCAATGAGAGAAGTATTTCTCCAATCATATACGGTACCACTAAAGCTACTATTCCTACCCCGACCATCTCAAGGCCTGATATAATCCAATGTCTGTCTGTAAATGTTGTCTTCCAGAATCCTATAATAAAGAGGGAAGAATATGTTAAGATAGCAGATACAATTAGACTATTTAGTGGTGCCTGCAAAATAAAGAATGGAATTATTGGAATTATTCCTCCAATCAAAAATGTTATTAACATAATCAAACCTATTTTGATTGGTGGTTCGAATCTTTCTTCGACAAGCCCCAATTCATCTTTCATCATAAAGTCAAGCCAAACTTCCTTATCACTTGTAATGCGATCTACAATAATGTTAAGCTCTTCGTCAGTGAATGGCGCCTTATTTTGATGGAGAATACGAACCTCCTCTTTTTCTATCTCAGGTAAGCGTTCAATCTCCATCTTTTCCCTATTTATCTCACTTCTATGGTGTTCGATCTCAGATTTGGAAGAGATGTATGCACCGATACCCATAGATATCGCACCAGCAACAACACCTGAAAATCCTACTGCAATTATATGGTTCTGTGCAAAAGCTCCACCGGTTACCACAGCAAGAATAGCAAGTATTGAAATTGAGCCGTCATTGAATCCAAATATTATTTCTCGTACATTTGTACGTTTATGCCATCTTTCAGCATTTTCAATATTCATCTGAGCACGTTCTAAAATTTCTTTACGGTTCACTTTGGTCATCTCAGCGGTATTAACTTATGAGTGGTATACTGAGTTTTGATAAATCTTTCCAGTATAGATCTGGCATCGTACTCGATTCAATTCTAAATAGAAACGGTTTTATTGCACTTGAATTCACCTGTTGAATAGGAAAGGTAACCAATGGACAGAAACATCTCAACAACCTGCACATGCTTTGCTTGTTGTCTATGCTGTAGTCTGATCCAGCCTTAATCCTGTGAAAGAAACTCTTCTTTCGGTGATTATATTGGCTGCGCAAACTAATCCATTCCAGAGAATATTCGGCAAAATAGGGCAAACACCCCTTATTCCCATAAAAAATGTGGGCTCCCGAGGGATGAAACTATATGCTAAGCTTGAGTGGTGTAATCCCTTCGGATCAATTAAGGATAGGCCTGCCTGGTGGATGATTAAAGAAGGCGAACGAAATAACATCCTCAAGAAGGGTGAAAGCATCATCATAGAACCTACCTCAGGAAATACAGGAGTAGCATTAGCAGGAATGTGTCAAGCTCTAGGATATAATGCGGAAATGGTTGTCCCAAAAAGAGTAAGTATAGAAACTAAAGGCATTATGAAAGATATGGGTGTAAAGATGCTTGAGACAGAAGATGATTTATGCCCCAGAGTTGGCCCTGGAACTGATCAGGCTATAGCGTTAGCTAAAGCTATAGTGAAAGGTACCCCTTCGAAATATTACATGCCTAATCAGTATAAGAATGAGGCTAACTTTCAAGCTCACTACGAAACTACTGGTCCAGAAATATGGGATAGTACAAATGGTAAGATAACCCATTTCATAACAGGCATAGGCACCGGAGGCACTATTACTGGAGTTTCTACCTACCTAAAAAAGAAGAGTCCATCTGTAAAAACTATTGCCGTACAGCCGCAAAGAGACCACCATCTACAAGGACTAAGAAACATTGAGGAATCTCAAATGCCTGACGTACTCGAACGTCGTGCAGAGACTATAGATGATTGGAAGACCATCTCTGATGATGATGCGTTCAATACTTTAAGAGAAGCAGGAAAAAAAGAGAATCTGTTTTTAGGCCCTTCATCTGGAGCAACTCTTCGCGCTGCTCTAGATCTCGCAGATAATGTAAAGGATGGTGTGGGGGTAGTAATATTTGGGGATAGTGGTCATAAATATTGGAGTGTATTTGATAAGTTTAACGTGTTCACAAGGGAAGAATTTGTTAAGCTACAGGATAGAGGAAAATATAATTCTAAACCGTTATTCTTGAAGCATCAGCTTCCATCAAATAAATAATCCAGAGTTCAAATCTGTTTGATGTTATTTGGCTTGTGTGTAAAACAGCCAGATTTATAATGGGGTGTTTTATCAAAAATATTGTATATGTGCAATTGTGAAGTCATATGGTGCTAGATGAAAAATCAGTATTGGAAGCTTTGAAGCCTGTAATGGATCCGGAGCTTAACATGAGCATAGTGGATCTCGGTATGGTGAAGGATGTCAGAGTAGAAAATGAAGCAGTCTTTTTGAAAATTGCTCTTACGGTTTCTGGTTGTCCACTTGTTGACAAGATAAAAGAAGATGTTACAACTGCTTTAAAGAAAGCTTCTTCGGTGAAGATTGATTTTGTAACTATGACTGAAGCGGAACTTGAGGTTGTAAGAGAGAAACTGCGAAAAAGATCTTCTCCTGAAATCAAACAAAGTGAAACTAATAAAAAAGAAGTACCTGTAAGTAATAAACAGTCAGTAACTGGGATAACTAAATTATCAAAGCCCGGTATAAGAAATGTTATTACGGTATCTTCAGGAAAAGGTGGTGTAGGAAAGTCATTTGTGACAGCTATGCTTGCTGTTGAGATGGCAAAGAGGGGTTATCATATTGGGGTTCTTGATGCTGATGTTACGGGTCCAAGTATGGCTAAGATCTTTGGATTAACTAAGCGCGTTATTGGAGGACCACATGGAATTATTCCGACTCAAACCAGGCTTGGGATAAAGGTAATTTCGATGAATCTTGTTTTAGAGAAACCGGAAGAGGCTGTACTCTGGAGGGGCCCAATTTTAAATAGTGTTATACGCCAAATGTTTTCTGATGTTGATTGGGGGGATCTACATTTCTTATTTGTAGATTTACCACCTGGAACTAGTGATGCCCCCCTAACAGTTTATCAATCTATGCCTGTAAATGGCTCAGTGATAATAACTACTCCTCAAGATTTGGCCTTGATGATTGTGAAAAAATCAATTCGAATGGCTAAGAACATGAAGATTCCAATACTTGGGTTGATTGAAAATATGAGTTACTTAAATTGTCCAGGTTGTAAAGAACGTTTTACCATATTTGGGCCATCTAAAGGTGAAGAAACATCAAAAGATATTGGGATACCATTTCTGGGTGCGATACCTCTTGACCCAGAGATACCGAAAATTTCAGATGCAGGGCATATAGAGGATTATAGTAACTCTGATATTGTTTCGTTAGTTGATAAGATATTAGACAATCTCAAGAATCTTCCACAGGCACAAATAAAATCATCTGCGCCTAAAAAGAAGAATGAAAAGTAGAGTAAAACTACGATAAATTATTCGAATTTTATCATTACACTAGGGATCTCATCAATTATGTCGGATGCGACGAGGTGACATCCTTTTGTTTCAGCAACTTTTTCACCAGCTAGACCATTGAAGAAAGCACCTAAAGCCGCTGCATTGAATGTATCTAATCCTTTGGCCAACAAACCTGCAACGATACCTGAAAGGACATCTCCTGTACCACCGGCAGTCATAGCTGGTGACCCAGTTCGATTTAGAATTACATTAGTTCCATCAGATATAACATCAATTCTACTTTTAAGTAGTATTGTAACGTCACTTTTTGAAGCCATTTTTTTAACGGCATCAATTCTTTTTTCCATAGATGTAGTAACATCTATACCGAATAAGCGATTAAATTCACCTGTATGAGGAGTAATTACGGCATCTCTTCCTTTAACAGAATTAACAATATCAGTTCGTAATGCATCTGCGTCGAGCACAACATTAACACCATCAGAAGCCAGTTCTCGAACGAGTTTGCATGATCCATCGGTTCTCTGCCTACCTAATCCAGGCCCTACAACGATTGCATCTACTTTAGGAATCCATTTCAAGAATTTATTCACTGCACCTATTGTAATTTTAACATCAGGCCTAGGGACAACTATGATATTGGGAGAAAGTGCTCTAACTGCAGGAGTGATTGACTGCGGAACACATAGGTAGAGAAGATCTACTCCGCATCGTAAAGCAGCAGATGCAGATAGAAAAGGTGCACCGTGATATAGTCTTCCACCTCCCACAATCGCTACTTTTCCATTTTCACCCTTTCTGGAGTCGGGGTTACGTGTTTTTAGGACAGATCTTACATACTTTTCTGATACTTCGGGAATTACACCCATTTTTGTCTACCTATTTGCCTTATACTTGTAATAGATAAATGTACGAATTAGGCTTCATTGTAGCTTACCAAAGAGAATACATCATAACCTTCAAGTTTCTTCCGTCCGTTAAGTGGATTTAGCTCTACAATAAATTCAATGTCCACTATTTTTCCATTGATCTTCTCTACAAGTTCAACCGCAGCTTTAGCGGTTCCTCCTGTTGCTAGAAGGTCATCGATAATAGCAACCTTCTGACCTGCCACTATGGCATCACTATGCATTTCCATAGTTTCAGAACCATATTCAAGTTCATATGATGCTGAGATTGTCTTACCAGGAAGCTTTGCTTTCTTTCGAATAGGTACAAATGAAGCACCTATGTTATAAGCGACAGGCGCCCCTATTATGAATCCACGAGCTTCTATACCGACAATTACGTCTATTTTTTGAGTTCTACATCTTTCTGTAAGTGTGTCTACAACATATTTGAATGCTTCATGATCTTGAAGTAATGTCGTAATATCTCTGAATAGGATACCGGGTTTTGGAAAATCAGGTATGTTTCTAATTTTTTTCTTAAGATCCATTATTATTCAACTCAATATTTCGTTAAGCTTGGATTACTGCATCATCAAGGGCTTTACTGCAACTACAACTTCTTGATTTCGGTATTTTAAGTATCATGTTCAAGATCAGATTTTTCACTCTGTCATTATTATCCTTGAAAACTTTAACGACCTCTGCACTTGATACAGGTTTTAGTCCTGGTTTTCCTTCAAGCCCAACATCGTAGTCGGTTACAAGAGATATATTCACGTAGCATATGCCTAATTCTCGAGCCAAGGTGCATTCTGGGTATTGAGTCATGCCGATAACTTCCCAGCCGTTGCTTGTGAAAAACTTGGATTCTGCCCGAGTGGAGAATCTTGGGCCTTCAATAATCACTATCGTACCTGTATTATGAACCGAAATACCTAGTTTTTTTGTTGTATTTACTGCTACTTCGCGAAGCTCTTGACAATATGGGTCAGCTACGCTTATGTGTGTGGTGATTGGGCCATCATAAAAGGTATGGGTTCGCCCATCTGTAAAATTGATGAATTGATCTGAGATTACGAAATCACCAGGTTTGATATGCGGTTGAAGACTTCCTGCAGCACATGGTCCAATTATTCGTTCTACACCAAGACTGTGCAATGCCCAAATGTTGGCTTTATACGGTATTTTATGTGGAGGATATTCATGTTTTTTTCCATGTCTTGGTAGAAAAGCTACTTTTACACCATCTATCTCGCCTAAAGCTACTTTTCCGCTCGGTTTCCCATACGGGGTATCAATCTCAATTTCTTGGGAATTATCAATCATTGAATAGAATCCGGAACCACCCAAAACACCTACTTTTGCTTTCTCATTTAGGTGAAAATCATTCATTCTTCATTTCACTGCATGATAAGAAATAAAAAAAGCCTTTTTTAATGTTTATTCAAAATCCCCTATAATGGTATGATTAAAAGTCACTATCTGTTTTAATCAGATAGATTCCTAGTAAGTTCCCGTAAATTAGCCTCGGGTCTTGCGCCGACATGACTAATGATTTCTGCAGCTACTATTGATCCTATTTTACCACAAGTCTCAAGGTCATATTCGTTTACCAAACCATAGAGTGCACCTGCCGCATAAAGATCTCCTGCTCCTGTTGCGTCCACAACTTCATGCACTGGTTCAGGGGAGATGATGTAATTTTCATCTCCAGAAATGATTATCGAACCCTTCTCACTGCGTGTAATTAATGCCAAGTTATCCTCATTTTTCATCTTACCGAGAGCTGATTCGAAGTCTTCGACTTCATATAGAGCAATGATTTCGGATTCGTTTGCAAAAAAGATGTCAACATATTTGTCTAAAAAATCATGGAACGATTCTCGGTGGCGGTCAACACATAATGAGTCAGATAGAGTTAAAGCAACTTTTTGACCTGTTTTATGAGCTATCTTTGCTGCCTTAACTGAAGCCTCCTTCGAACATGGTGAGTCCCATAAGTAACCTTCAAGAAAAGTTATCTTATGCCCACGGATGGTTTCTTCAACAATATCTTCCGGACACAACTTTACAGAGGCACCCAAATAGGTCAACATAGAGCGCTGACTGTCTGGCGTAATAATAACCAAGCAGTGAGCTGTGGTTGGTCCCGATGATGCAGGTGACGTTTCGAATTTTACACCCATAGCTTTGAGGTCCTGAATGAAGATATTCCCAAGCTTATCATCACGTACCTTTCCTATGTAAGATCCCTTACTACCTAAAGCCGCCAGGCCAGCTATCGTGTTGCCAACAGATCCTCCAGACATCTCTACAGTGGAGTTTGTTGCCCTGTAAAGGTTTGCCGCGTAATTCTCATCCACTAAAGTCATACCGCCTTTGACTATCCCATGATCTTTCAGAAATGCATCACTTTCATGAATTAGAACATCGACTATTGCGTTACCCAGACCCACTACATCCATAAGTCCATGGTTATCTTCACCTTTCATATCGTCACATCTTCCACGTTAGCTATATATTTTTCTACCTACATACAGTATTTTGACTTCGTAGTTCACTAAAAAAATCATTATAAAACTATGAAATGTAAAAAAATATTTTTCTTATTTCTTTAAAGATTTCATAAGATTATATTCAGATTAATTCTTCTTTTTTTAGGTTTAAGCCAACAATTACTGTTCCTATATCTGGGTCATTAGTATTTATGTTCATTTTTGATTTTAGGAACATATCTACTGGTGGTGATGGGCTTCCTGAAGTATTATCTTTTGTATTTGCTAATTGTTGCAGGGGTGGAAAGGTTCGTTCTGGAAGAACTATCTTGGATTCTTCTTTTGCTTTCCGTATTTTGTCTTTGTAAAGAACAAAGCTTGAGCCTAATAACATAACATCTTTCCTTGCTTTTAGTTTTATAATTTTTTCTGGATCTGATATCTCTTCACCGAGTATCTCTTTTCCGGACATCATAAGTACAGATGATTTGTCTAGTTTATCTTTGAAGGTTGAAAATAGAATAGGTCTATAAGCAATAGCATAAGTGATTTGTCGATTCAATGCGTTGGTTACTCCTTGGTTTTCTGCTTGAATGGCACCTAATACCGCCTTTTTTCCGGCTTCTTGTTCAAGAGTTAAGATCTTTTGTTTAGCATTGCTGTCTAGTTTTATATGTCCTTCAAAACCCGGTATTTTTCGAAGTGTTACATATATTTCTTGATCTATTTTATTTTCGTTTTTCATTGATAGGTTTCTCCAATTAGAGATGTTCCGGCAAGATTTAATAGTTATACTTCACGTCCAAGTTTTCAGGAGCAATATGTGGGAGTTTAGATCTGAGCAAAAGAAGTTTGAAATATCTGGTGTAACTATAGGTGGTTCCCCAAGTGAGCGGCCTATGGTTCTCGTTGGAAGCATTTTTTATGCTAAACATAAAGTTGTGAAAGACATGGATAATGGAGAATTTGATCGTTTAGAGACTGAACGCCAAGTAAATCTTCAAGCAGAGCTTTCTGACAAGACAGGTATTCCTTGTGCCCTTGATGTTATAGCATCTACTACAAAATCTATGGAGAAATTTCTGCGATTTGCTTCTGAAACATCAGATGCTCCAATCTTTATGGATGGTTCTACAGATGATGTTAGAATAGCAGGAACAGAATTGGTGACTGAGTGGGGTTTAAAAGACCGAGTAATCTATAATTCGATTACACCTGATTTCAAACAGTTAGAACTTGAGAAGATAAGGGAGGCCAAGATTGAGAATTGTTTGCTGTTAGCTTATGCTTCAACGGTTTTTACTGCTGCAGGACGAATCAGTACTATCAAAGAACTTCTTCCAAAACTTGAAGAATATGGTGTGACCAAAACTCTAGTTGATAGTTGTGTAATAGATGTCCCAAGTCTAGGAAGTGCAAGTAGAACTATTTTAGAAATTAAAAATGAGTTGGGGTTACCTGTTGGAAATGGTTCACATAATGCAATTTCAACTTGGAGAGGACTTGAAAAGAAGTTTGGTCAAGAAGCGAGAAGACCAAGTATTGCCACAGCGGCGGCTGTAACTGCTGCTGTAGGAGGAGATTTTTGTTTATATGGACCACTTCATACAGCACCATATGTATTCCCTGCAGTAGCTATGGTAAACGCTGCACAAGAACAACTAGGGTTAGAAGAAGGCAGAAAGCCAGATAGAACACTACCACTTTTTCGAATTGGTTAAGAAACCTCAAACCTTCAGAAAAAAAGTGAATAAATCACGTACTACTACCATTTATTTAATATCTCAAAAATAGAAGTACACAATTACTTCAATAAATATTTTCTTTTTAGGAACCGAAGACAATAAATCTGTAGATGAATTTGAATCAGGTAGATCAATTTGGTATCTGATACAAGAAGGAACAGGAAGAATGGTTCAACGCGTATAACATTTCTACCGGAAGGTAAGCCTCTTGATATCAAAAGTGGATCCACTATTCTTGATGCAACAAGAAAGATGGGAATAGATATTCAAGCTCCATGTGGAGATTTAGGGTTATGCGGGAGATGCAAAATAATTTTAGGGGAAGGAAAAAACCTTGCAGAGCCACCAACTAAAACAGAGAAAAAAAATTTCTCAACAAAAGAACTCAATGACGGCTACAGGTTAGCTTGCCAATGCAAGGTTTCTGAACAAGGACTTCTGAGTGTTACTGTGCCTCCTGAAAGCAGGATAAGCCAACAACGAATCGTGATCCAAGGAATAATGCCTCAATTCCAAGTGTCTCCCATAATTAAAGACACAATAATTGAATTAAAGAAGAAACAAGAATCGAAAAGCGACTCTGAAACCCTTTTAGAGGCCCTAAGTGAAAATGGATTTACAGATGTTTCCATTGATATAGATGCAATAAGAAGACTCCCAGATGTTATAAGAGAAGGAAATTGGAACATAAACGCAACTTTATGGAATAATAAAGAAGTTCTATCACTTCAACCCAAAGACAAAGCAGGTCAAACACTTGGTTTCGCTGTTGATATTGGAACCACCAAAGTTGCAGGTTATCTCGTGGATTTGAAGAACGGCAAACTATTAGCAGCGGTTTCTCTTCCAAATCCCCAAATATCTTTTGGAGAAGACCTTATTTCACGTATAGCTTATTGGACTGAATCTGAAGAGAAAGGAATCAACCTCCAAAAGATCGTTATTGGTTGTGTCAATAAACTTATTGAAGATTCCTGTAAAAGATTTGATGTTTCACAAAATGAAGTTTACGATATTACGGTGGTTGGAAACACTGCGATGCACCACATCTTTTTCGGTATTTCACCAAAGTATGTGGGTCAATCACCGTTCCCTGTAGCGGTTAAGAATTCTTTCAATGTAAAAGCTAAAGATATCGGACTGAAAGCAAATCCAGCAACATATGTACATGCTTTACCACCTATAGCAGGTTTCGTTGGATCAGATACTGTAGCAGGAATACTTGCAACCGAAATCTACAAACAAGAAAAAATAAGCATGTTAATAGATATAGGAACGAACGCAGAAATAGTAATTGGAAATAAAGATAAGCTAACTTGTTGCTCCGCTCCCGCAGGCCCAGCTTTTGAAGGAGCCAAAATCAAACATGGAATGAGAGCATCATCAGGCGCAATAGAGACAGTGTGGATAAACCCAAAAAACCTCGACACAGGCTTCAAAACAATCGATGAATCTAAACCAAGAGGGATTTGTGGTTCAGGAATAATCGATTCGATAGCCCAACTATTCAAAACCGACGTAATAGATAACATAGGCAGATTCAATAATAAATTAAGTAATCCTCGAATCCGAAACCAAGAAGGAGATGCAGAATTTGTAATAGCATGGCAAAACGAGACAAGCATCAACAAAGACATAACAATTACCAGACGAGACATTCAAGAGATTCTGTTAGCTAAAGCAGCGGTATACACAGGAACACATATTCTACTTGAACGACTAAACTTAACACCTAAAGATATAGAGAATCCATACGTATCCGGAGCCTTTGGAACATATATCGACCTTGCAAACTCCCTAACCATAGGAATGTTCCCAGAGATTCCAACGAACAGAATCAAATTTACCGGAAACACTGCAGGATCAGGAGGAAGACTCGCCTTACTATCTGAAAAACTAAGATCAAAAGCAGATAAAATCGCTAAAAACACTGATCACATCGAGTTAGCTTCAGATCCCTCATTTGAAAAAGAGTTCACCAATGCACTCTGGATTCCACATAGAGAAACCAAGAGATTCCCAACTGTAATGAAAATGCTCGGGAAGCATTAAATATGGTACACCAATTTTAAGAAAACATGCTTTCTGATACTTCCGAGACCCTAAAACAGCTATTCAAGGATAGAAACAAGCGGTCACATAACGCATTCAAGAAAGCGCAAAACATTCTACCTGGAGGAAGCACAAGAGAAATAATTTTTCACCAACCATACCCCCTCTACATAAGAAAGGGGAAGGGTTGCTGGATTCAAGATATTGATGGCCACAGAATTCTTGATTTTCTAAATAACTACACGTCGCTTATACTTGGACACGCACACCCAAAAATAGTTGAGGCAGTAAAATCTCAGATAATCAATGGAACAAGTTTTTCAGCACCTACAGAACACGAACAGATACTAGGAACTGCAATAAACGAAAGGATCCCTTCAATAGAATCCATAAGATTCACAAATTCAGGCTCAGAAGCAACTTCACTCTCAATACTTGCAGCAAAAGCATTCACAGGAAACAAAAAAATCGCGAAATTCGAAGGAGCATACCATGGAACAAACGAAAACACTATGGTAAGCACCAACCCAAGCCTAAAAGATGCAGGCCCAAAAGAGAAACCGAACTCTGTTCCTGACGGTCCACATATCCAGCCAAATATTCTGGAAAACACAGTAATTTTACCGTTTAACAACCAGAGAACCTGCGAAAAATTACTTTACCAAAATAGGGAAGAGTTAGCAGCAATTATCGTTGAACCTGTTCTTGGCTCAGCAGGGATTATTCCACCTAAAGAAGGATTTATGCAGTTTTTAGGTGAAATTACAGAGAAAAACAATATTCTTCTCATCTTCGATGAAGTTGTAACAGGATTCAGAATCTCACGTGGAGGAGCACAAGAAAAATACCGTGTAAAACCTGACCTTACAGCTCTAGGTAAGAATATTGGGGCAGGTTTCCCACTCGGTGCTTTCGGTGGAAGAAAAGACATTATGGCACAATTTGAGCCTACACGAGAAAACAGGATACATCATTCAGGCTCACTTAACGCAAACCCAGTTAGCCTAAAAGCAGGGTTGACTCTGCTTGAGGAACTTACCAACGAAAATTACAGGAAACTGTCAGAACAAACTTCGAATGTTGTTCGTGGGTTAGAAAAAATATTTTCGGAACAGAGAATAGATGCAAAAATAACTCAGTCAGGCTCCTTGTTTGTAGTTCATTTCACCTCGGAGAAAGTAATTGATTACAGGTCAGCTATGAGAGAAGACACTGTAAGGAAGTTCAATTTCTTTCTAGGAATGCTTCTAAACGGTGTAATGATAGCACCAAGAGGATTAGGCTGCATTTCGACTCCAATGAGTAACCGGGACATCGATATTTTCATCCAGAAAGTCGTTGAATCAACGATTTATCTTAAAGAAAGATAGATAAATACCAATTTAGAAACTTGTTACTCAGTGAAATTATTGACAAGTATTGAAAACGTTATACAAAAAATTCCGCAAGAGGCAACAGGTCCTCTTCAAAAGAAACTTACCGATATTCTACTTAAATCAAAGAAAGGACAGATGCTAGATCCAAATCTTGCAAAAAGTATCCTAAACAATTATCATGACAACGACCTAAAGTCTCCCGAAGGATTCAAAACGTTACTTGAAGCAGCTGTTTCGCTTGAGAAAGAGAAAGTTGCTGAAAAAATGCAGGAACTTAATCTAAATGAGGCTGCAGCCCAACTGGGAGGAAACTAAGTTGAAGTTTGCTGTAGAATTTGTTCCGCAAGAAGCATACTGGAAAACTACGTACTATGCTATGCTTGCCGAGAAATCAGGTTACGACTATGTCTGGATTACTGACCACTTCAATAACCGAAACGTATACACAGCACTTACAAACATTCTAAACTATACAGACCGAGTAAAAATCGGTCCAGGAGTAACCAACCCATATGTTTTGCACCCAATCGGGTTAGCTCAATCGATGATGTCATTGGCTGAAATGGCTCCAGGCAGAGTAATTTGTGGGCTTGGAACCGGAGACAAAACAACTCTTGATATGGTAAGTATTCCACGAAACAAACCTTTGAGAACTGTACGCGAAACTACACAAATCGTACGAGAGATAACAGCTGGAAACCGGTTAACAATGGAAGGAAAAATCTATCAGATATCGGGTGTAAAACTTAACTTCAAGATACCAGACCCTGTCCCTGTATTTATTGGTGCACAAGGCCCCAAAATGTTAGCGCTTGCAGCAGAAATCGGTGACGGTGTACTTATCAACGCCTCAAGCCCAAAAGACTTCGAACCAGCTTTTATACACATCAAAGAAGGATTAGCTAAAGCAGATAAAAAAATGGGAGATGTTGAAGTTGTTGCTGCAACAGCCTTCTCAGTAGATAAAGACCTAGAAAAAGCACGGCAAGCAGCAATGCCAGTTGCAGCATTCATCGTAGCAGGCTGCCCAGAACCAATATTGGGAAGACACGGAATACCAGTAGAAGCTGCTGGTGAAATAAGTGCAGCAATTGCAAAAGGGGATTGGGGAGCAGTCTTCAGCAAAGTTACATCAGAAATGCTTGATGCATTCGCAATATGTGGAACACCAGAAACATGTATAGAGAAAATAAATAACTTGAAAAAGATGGGAGTCACACTATTCATAACCGGATCACCAATAGGCCCAAAAATCCACAAATCAATCGAACTGTTCAGCAAAGAAGTATTGCCACATGTTTCAGATTAAAAAAATCTAAATGGTGGCGGGCCCGCTGGGATTAG
>Ga0187827_10003208_pt1 | contig 21424 bp, 7 predicted proteins | sample ETNtaG_39_FD_167969 | JGI IMG/M metagenome (GOLD analysis project Ga0187827, IMG submission 167969) | Marine microbial and viral communities from oxygen minimum zone, Eastern Pacific Ocean - ETNP2014_SV_150_PacBio MetaG (Illumina Assembly) | ecosystem: Environmental > Aquatic > Marine > Hypoxic... | reverse complement strand
ACTTCATTTCCGGCGCATTCGATAAACTGCCGCAGCCCAAATTCCACCTGTTCGCCAGCGGGCAGGATCAGATTTTCGGTCTTTCATGGAAAGATAACTCGCTCACTATTACTCAAGATGCTGAGGTTACTCGACTGACCGACACCGACGGTGATGGCACGGCGGATCGTTTCGACACTCTCAGCAACAACTGGGGCTATGCCGCAGGACACGAATTTGCCTTCGGATCGAAACATGACGCGGAAGGCAGCATCTGGGTGGCCCTCGGACTGAGCGGCTCTTACCGCTCCCACAATCTGTTTCGCGGCTGGGCCGTGAAGGTCACTTCGGATGGAAAGATGATTCCGGTTTGCAGCGGGCTGCGGAGTCCTGCCGGAGTGAACGCAAATAAGCAAGGCGTCATGTTCTGCATCGAAAGCCAGGGGCCCTGGAACGGCTCCTGTTCGCTTAAGCACCTCAAGCCCGGCGGATTCCTGGGTCACCCTGCGAGCTACAACTGGTATCCGTTTGCCAAAGGCATAGACACGCCTGCCCTGGAGCCCAACCCCAATTCACGAATTGCCATCGAGAAGAAACGGGTGAATGAACTGGTGCCTCCCGTGGTTCTTTTTCCTTACAGAAAAATGGGACGCTCGATTTCAGGCTTTCGTCTGAATCAGACCAAGGGCAAATTCGGTCCCTTCGACAATCAGTTCTTTCTGGGCGACTACACCCTGAGCATCATCTTGAGGGCGACCACCGAACGGGTAAACGGCGTATGGCAGGGCGCCTGCTATCCGTTCCGGGAAGGACTGGCCACCGGCATCATGGACGTCGAGTTTTCGCCGAAGGGACAGTTGGTCGCCGGAGGCTTCACCACCAGCCGGCAATGGCCCGTGCGCGGCGAAACGCCCTTCGCCATCCAACGCCTGGACTGGACGGGCAAGATTCCGTTCGAGCTGAAGGAGATCAACATTCGCCCCGATGGCTTCCTCCTCACCTTCACGCTCCCAGTGGAGCCAGTGGTGGCTGCGAAGGTGGACACCTACTCACTCACCTCCTACACGCACATTTTCACCGGCGGCTATGGCAGCCCCGAAGTCGATCACTCCACGCCGCAGACTACCAGCTCGAAAGTTTCCCAGGATGGGCTGAGCGTTGGGCTGGCTGTGAAAGGTATTCAGGAAGGACACATTCACGAATTCGACCTCGCAAAGGTGAGAAGCAAAGATGGGAGACCTCTCCTGCACACCAAGGCGTATTACACGGTCAATGAGATTCCGACCGCAAAGATAAATTTGAAGAAGTAACACCAGCCAGCAGGCGAAGATCTTCTTCGTTACCAGTACCACCGTGACCTGCTATTCTCATTCAATGCGACATGCAATCCAGAACAGTTTTATGCACTTCTTCTCAACTCTTTCACCCCACATGCTTCATCGATGTCCGCGGGCGTCCGCTTACCGGGCCATGCCGTATTTGAGCGTGAATTGGTGTTGCTCGCCATCCTTGACGATCGTGGTCGATTTACAGAGGACGCCCTTCAGAGGATCCCAGGTGCGGACCTCGATTTCGTTCTTCGCCGGGATGAATCGCATGACGCGCAAACCGTTCGCACCATAATCTGATAACAACTCGTGTACACTATTGCCACGCCGGCCGGTGGATTTCAGGCGCATGGCCTGCGTCCGGCTTTGATCGCCGCTGCAGATCAGGAACAGGTTGGCGTGTTTCTGGAAACACTTGTCCCACATCTGTTGCGGCGAGTTGCCGCGCTTGCCGTGACGCTTCGTCCAGGTCATCCGACCCTTGGGGGCGTCGAAATAATCACGGCTGGTCTTCGGTTTGTCACGCGGCCCGAGGCCCATGTGAGTGGTGATCAACGCGCGTCGGTCGGCGTACCGACGCAGGACGGAATCCGTCCATTGGAGGACATCATCGGGCGCATTGCACTCCAGATGTAGGGCGATAAATCTCATCCCGCCCGCTTCGAACAGTTGAAAGCTGTTAGCGTTGTTACCGGAGATGGCGACCTTGTCGGCCGGTTTTTCGAAACAGCCGCCATACCAACCAAACCGGGTGAAACGAGATTTGGGGAAGAATTCTTGAAACAGCGAGGAGTCGCCTCCGCCGGTCATGTCGTGATTACCGACCGAGATGCCGTAGGGCACGCGGCCGTGCAGCTTGTCCATGCAGCGCCGCGCGAGGGCCCACTGCTCCCGATTGTTGATGTCCACGATGTCGCCGACATGGCTGACGAAGACGATGCGTTGCCGGTCCAGGTTGGCGGCGATCCAATCTGTCCATCCATCGAAGACCTTGTTGCTCAGCGGCTCTGCATCCTCTCCGCCCCTCTTGGTCCCGCGCCCCCTGTAATGCTGGGTATCGGGAATGACGACGAGCGAAAAGCAACCCTCCGGCGCAGGGGGGAGTTCGCCTGCAATCGCGGATTTGCCGGCGAACACCGCCATCCAGCAAGAAACGAGGCCCAGGCCGAACAGGCGACGTGGGATTGGAAATCTGCCCCATGGCAGGCTGTGGGAAATGTCCATGTGGTAAAGAAAAACGGGTATCGAGTTCAGTCGCAACATTTTGATCAGTTCCCATCAGACCGCACAAGGAGTATTACACCCGAGGTTCTGCCGGGCATGCCAACAGCCGCGGGTTCTTTGCCTTGAATCAGTGCCACAGCGCTGAGAGCGCTGAACAGGATTCTATTCTCTAAATCCAAAAATCTGTGACAGCTTTCGCGACAGATCGCGGATCGCCTGGTCTTTGCTGGCGGCGAACCCTTTTTGCAGTTCAGCCCAGCCTGCGGGTGGAGCGACGTTACGTCTGCGCCCAAGCCCATCCAACATGCCGCGCAGCAGGTCCTTTTGAATGTCTGTGTCGTTCGTCTCTCCAATGGTCTTTGCGATCAGTGAGAGGGGATGCGTGGCAGGGAGGCTGGGGCGAAGCGTGACTTTCGATGGCGCAGTCACAGGCCTTTCAGCCAAGCCGGTATAGTCACTCCACTTTCTATTGAGCGCGCTGTCATCTCGATCCCCGGTGTAGATGATGAAGCGGTGCCGAATCGTCTCGCTTTCTCCTTTCTCTATTGACCACGAACCAAGGCGCGCACGTACGGGCCCGACGCCCAATTGGCCATCAACGCGCCAGGGCAGAGGAAACCCTTTGTTCTTCGGGTGATCGAAAATGGCGATGTGGGCCAGATCGTCACGGCCGGCGACCTGCATGCCCACGTCCACCCAAACGTCGCGCTTCCCTTCGGCTGCTCCATTCCTGCGCCCGGATGCATTAACCGCTTCGCCCTTGATACCTCGCTTCCAAGGCATACGGAGAAAGAGCCCCCCATAGGAGTATCGATTCACCGTGATGTCGATAATTGCAGTTCCTTTCCAAACAAGATCGAGAACATACTCGCTGCTGCTCGCCCGCATCTCCCATGTTTGGGTCTCGGTCAGAACGGCCTTGCCATTGGCATCGAGCAGATCGTAAACCGTGTGCCACTGCACTGAGGCGCCGCTGTCCTTAATCACCTTCATCGACTTCCGCTGCCAGTAATCACCTTTCGGATGGTGGAAGTAGTCGCGGCCATTCACGCGCGTAAAGCCCCAGTAGAGCCCAGTCTGATGCCGGTGATGACCCGGGCTGTACTGAGTGAGCACGCCCCTTCCATCAGGGGCGACGACGGGATGAATATAGGGGCGGAAGTCCGGACGTGCGTGATTTGTGAGAATGGGTTTCTCTTCGTCCTCGCGAAGGGCGGAGATGGTGCCCTGGTCTTCATCAATGAAGACACGCAGTTCCGTTTCTTCTGCGCGGACACCGAATGGACTGGAAAGCACAAAACAGAATAGAAAAGCAGGAAGGCGACTCATCGATGATGGATGGCGGAAGAATGGAAGGGCGGAAGAGTGTAGAGGATCCAATTCCTTGTCACTTTGGTGAAGGCCCTGGAATTCTCAGTTGGGTCAGCCCAGGCCGTTTCCAGTCGGACCACTGATAGCCTCTGGGTTTCTTTGGTTTGGCAACGGTAACGGCTGCACTCCAAGCGGCCAGTCGCCATCTCCAAGATCGCCTGTCATGTGGAAACTCTCACCTCTGATCCTTTTGGCCCCTCTATCGACTGGCCGTCTTGTTCGAGGTCAAGAAGATCATGTCCCTGCTTTTCACACGAAAAGTCTTCATTGGCCGTTGGCGGACGAAGCCCGACTTAAGTAATTTTTCCCGGCACTGTGAAACACACCGCAGCCGTCACCTTCGATGGCGAGCGCGCATGAGAGGCGACGCCGCGGCCTACACGACGAGGATCACATGAAAACTCTAGCTATCTCTGTTACTGCCGCTCTTTCTTTCGCCGCTGTTCACGCCGGAGACTGGCCGCACTGGCTGGGTCCCGATCGTGATGGGACGTGGAATGAGACCGGCATCGTCGAATCCTTTGCCGATGGCGGGCCGAAAGTCCTCTGGCGGGTTCCGGTCGGCTACGGCTACAGCTCTCCGAGCGTCGTTGATGGCAAAGTCTACTTGAGCGACTACCTCATCAAATCGGGCCGGGTGGTGAACAACCCTGGTAGCCGTCATCGGCTCACCGGACAGGAGCGCGTCCGTTGTTTCGATGCAGCGACGGGCAGGGAGCTGTGGTCTCACGCTTACGACCAGCCCTATTCGATTTCCTATCCAGGTGGACCACGCAGTATGCCGACGGTCTCGGATGGCAAGGTCTACTCGCTTGGGGCAGAAGGGGCCTTTGTCTGTCTCGACGCCAAGACGGGCGATGTGATCTGGAAGCAGGATTGGAAATCGAAATACCAGATCAAAAGCCCGCTGTGGGGATTCTCGGCTCATCCGCTGATTCATGGGGACACGCTTTACGCTTTGGTCGGCGGAAAAGGCAGTGTCGCGGTGGCTTTTGACAAAAACACCGGCAAGGAAAAATGGCGGGCGCTGACAGCGGCTGAGCCCGGCTACTGTCCGCCCACGATAATCCATCATGCCGGCGTCGATCAGCTTATCATCTGGCATCCGGAGTCTCTGAATTCGCTTAATCCGGCTGACGGTTCGGTCTATTGGTCCCTGCCGCTAAAGCCGAGTTACGGGATGTCGATCATGGCGCCTCAGAAGGAAGGCAACAAACTCTTCGTCAGCGCCAAGGGCCGCGTGGGGGCTCTCATGCAGCTCGACAATGACAAGCCCGGGGCTGAGTTTGTCTGGAAAGCGAAGCCCAAAGAGGCGCTCTGTGCGTCGAATGTCACCCCGTTGATCGTCGACGGCGTGATCTATGGCTGCGACATTGACACGAGTAATCTTACGGCAGCCAGCCTCAAGACAGCGAAGCGACTCTGGACCACGACCTTGCCAACACTTGGGACGGAATCCCCTAAGCGGAGGGCTCGTTACGGCACCGCTTTTCTGACTCGTCATAAAGCCACTGGTCACTTCTTCCTGTTCGCGGAGACTGGTCATCTCATTCTCGCCGACCTGTCCCCGGAAGGCTATACCGAGATCAGCCGGGCCAAGCTGCTCGAGCCCACGAACGAAGTCTTTGGACGTCCGGTCGTTTGGGCGGCTGCAGCCTTTTCAATGAAATCAGCTTTTCTGCGTAATGATAAGGAGCTGATTCGCGTGAATCTCGCTGCTCAGTGATTCAGGGCCTTCTTCTCACCCCCGCTCTTTTTCTGGGGTGACTCTCCCGGAGTCATTTTGATCACCTGAGGAAGAATATGAAAGAAATAGAATTGATACATCGTTGCTTTCTCGCAGGACTGCTCGCAATCCTGTTGGCAGCACAGGAGCGTGCAGAAGAGACCTATCCCACGGGTGATGATCATCTTTGCGCTGCTTGCCGCGGGGGCGGAAGCTGGTAAAAACGCAGGGACGGCGGACACGGCGCGTCCTCTGTGATGGGTTCTGACAAATACACATCTTTCGACACCTCGCCCCAGAACCCCCGCCGCCTACTTGATCTCGGCGAAAGAGGGCAAGGGTTCTGCAAAGTCGATCTGAGCGAGTGTGCGTCTGTCACGCGGCCTGGCCGGAATGACGTCGAAGTTTTTCTTGTAGCGTGCAACGTCGGACACGCGCAGGTCCGCGATGTCCAAAGGCACCTCTGCGCCGATTCTGATGACGGGACCTGCCCAGTTATCCGCGGTGCCAAGGGACCCGAGGCTTATGCCGTTGACATACATCCGGAACACCGTCTTCTCTTTTTCTTTCTCATCGGCGTTCCAGGCAATGGCCACGTGATACCAGCAGTCCGGCATCATGACGAAGCCCGACTGATTGCCCCTGGCATCCACGTACAAGTATGTGCCGATGGAGCCGCGGCGATAGACGAAAAGCTCTCCACACCGCAGGAATTGAATATCGCGTATCTCGTCCGAGGTCCATCCCGGTCGAAGACGGAATTCGATGGTCCCCTCCGACTCCGGCAGACGTTCGTAGTTCCCATTCGCCATCCTGTCGCCGCATGACACGGTCAGCGCTTTTCCTGCCGGAATGTTGAGGGCCTTGCCGGCTGCAGGGCTCAATGGATCCGGCTTTGTCAATGACACGCGCGACTGAAGCTTTCCCTTCGGCACAAAAAAGGCGTCATTCGAAGCCGACAGCCATGAGGGGCCGTCGAACTCGATGTAGAGCCCGCCCAGTTTATCCGTCGGCACGGCCGTAAAGCTCCAGATTTTTCCGTCGGCGCCGGTCGGTACATCCCACTCTAATGGTTCGTATTCGCCTACGGTGTTGGAGCCGACCTCCTTCTTCCAGTCTAATGCTCTGCGGCCGTTCGGATCGAAGACCTGCAATCGCAGAACGGTTCTCAGGATTTGCGCTTTGACCTTCATCCCGTACTTCCTGGAACCCGCGGGCACCTTGAAATAGTGGCGTCCGCCATAGGAAACGCAGCTCGGGCCTGTCGGATATACGGCCTTCTTGAGAGAAGTTTCCAGGAGGAACAATCGCATCGGAACAGGCTGACTGGTCTCGACGGCCACGCTGTACACGCCCGGCGGGCCGGCAGGGACGCTGATAACCAGATCGCCCGAATGCCCGCCGGCAACCCGGTCCTGTCCCGGCGCCTCTTTCGGCAGGTCTATGTCGCTGCTTGCCACCGTGCGCAAGCCGGCATCCCGAACAACGAGACGCGCACTGATCCCGTTTCTCCTGCAGTACTCCGGCCAGTCGCTGAAAGCTCTGCCGGTCAAGTAAATCGGCTCGTAGCAGATCCAGCGTGCCTTTATGGAGAACGGCGCCTGGTCGTCCCGTCTGAGAAGAAACTCGGAATCCGTCGCTACCGGGACGGTTGCCGGTTCAACCGGTTTCTCACATTCGGCAAGCGCGCCGAGAATGTACGGCAAGTAGTTGACGTGAACCGTGAGCAGCGGGTGGCCTCCGGTGCCGTCCTGCGACGGCAGGAAGTCATTCATCCAGCCAACCGATTGGTTCAGGTAAGTCGTATCTCCGGTAACGAAGTAGGCCATCGCCGGGCCGTAGTATGAGAACAGGCGCCCGTCATAAACCGGCTTCCGTGAGTCCACCAGTTTGCGTAGACATTTCAGGAAGCGGCTGCGCATGCGCTCGTCTCCCGTCGCCTGGTAATAGGTGAACATTCCGGGCGTCATGTAAACGTCTGAGCCGTCATACAGGGTCCGGCTATTGCTGGTGCCGTCCGGTTCCGTCCCTGTGTAATAGTGCTCTGCTGCCCGGCGGGCAAGAGCCAGATACCTCTCGTCCCACGTTGCCCGGTAGAGTGTCGTGAAGGTTCGCAAGGCGCCGCCCGTCATGCGGGTGTCATAACGACGGAGGGGGCTGCAGAGCTTCTCTTTGTCCAACTGGATGTAAAACTCCCCTTCCTCGTGAAGGATGTCCCATGCCCTCCGGTACCCGGTCAGGTAGTACGCGTACGTCCACTGGTCGATGTGCGAATCGCACCCCAGGTCATAGAGGTGTCCGGCGTAATGAATGATGCCTCCGTCGCCGCCGTACCGCCCCCCTTTGCGCTTGCCCGGGCTCTTGGGACAACGTCGTCCATAGTCGCCGTATTTCAGATTGGTGACGTGGCACATGTCGATGTCCATGACGTGCTTTGCGCTGTCCATGGCCAACGTGAGGTACCTCGGCTCGCCCGTTCGCACGAACATGATCCACGGCATGAGGGGCGATCCGTAAAAGCGAGACGCCCAATGGCGCCAGCCTTTGTCTGGGCCCTTACCATGAATATCGCCGTAGTGGATCATGCCATAACCTTCCCGCTCGCGGCGGAACTGATCGAAGCTTGCGTAGCTTGCCTCGATCTTTCGTTCCACGTCGGGCCTGCTTGAAGACTTGCGGGAACACATCCTCCCGAAGACATCGGATTCGCACATCCAGTCCGGGTCCGCGGAGACGACGAGTGGATCTTCCAGGGTCATGCAGCGAGAGATTGCGGCCGGTGGCGGATGGCTCAGGCCTCCCGTGCGAAAGGACAGAACCAGTTCGTTCGTCTTTGCCAGCCCCATGGCCTGGTCGTACTTGTCGAGCCCGCCCTCATAAAGTGTTTGATGCCAGATGCGGCTCCATTGTCCGTAACGCTCGGGGCCGAGCTGCGCTTTGGCGTCGAAGTCGAGTGGCTTCGTGCGGTGCGGCGGCCAGAGATGAACGCGCATCTCGTTCCCGATTGCTTCCTGTTCCTTCGGGTATTCCTGCCACAGGTGACGCAGGCCCACGGTAAGACCCGCCTGTTCAGTGGAAACGTCAAACCAGCCAGGCGCGTGCTCGCCTTTCGCCAATTCCTGTCCATCGGCAGAGCGAAGGACGAAGGCGTTATGCTTGTGCTGGAGGAGATAGCCGTCGCCCATCTTTCGATGTTTTGAGAAGTCGCTCGCGTCGATGCCGAACGAGGACCGCGCGTTCCCTTTTGAATCCAGCACGAAAGGGATGCAGATATCCTTAAGACGGACCTTATCTGTGTCATAGGCGACAACGAAGGTGTGCACGATCCGGATGAAAGGCTCCCCCGCGTAGGCGTGCAGACGCGTGATGTACTGGCAGAGCTTCTCGCCGGATCTGCGGCGATACCATCCCGTTCCCTTCACAATGGCATGCAGCGGTCCGTTCTGCTCGACACTGATCTGGTAATCCCCGGGATCGTCGCTGGTCAACGCCACCTCCCCGGCTTCGTCAACGAGATGCATCCGCTTTTGCGTCGTGGGCGACAATAGCGTGCGGCCGAGCAGTTTCGCCTCAGCGATCAGTACGGAGGCGTGCTTGCTGAAAGCTAATTCCAAGGGGCCGGTGTTCACCACGATGCGGTCCTCGGCGTCGTCAACGGCCAGGCGTTTCTTCACGTCCGCCCGGGTGACTTCAGTGCCGTACTCCAGAAAATACTTCTCACCCCGCCGGATCGGGGCGTCGACAAGGATCCACCGCACGTCGCCGTCCGGTCCCATCCAGGACGCCGTGCGCCGGATTGCGCATGGCACTTCCTGGCCGCCCCCATTCACCATGCGCACGTTGTCGGAGGATTGCAGCGCGCCCCTGGGGAATGGCACGCCAAAGGTAGCCGGCAATCTATCGACGCCAGGCATCCGGGGAAAATTGATCCGAAGCGCAATCCTGCCGCGGCCCGGCGCCTTCACACGGCGCGAAAACCTGGCCAGGTAGCCTTCCGTCGGCCTCGTCTCAGCCGGACTGTCACCCGCAAGCATCCCAAAAGCACACACGATCAAGAGCCACTTTTCACCACCGTGCATGTCTGGTCTCCTTTCCGCAAAGCTGGCTGACAGGATGGGAATTGGGGTTTCCCGGTCTTTCAATTTCAAGAGAGGCAGCCCGAGTGGCCGCTGTAATCCCCAACTACGTTCACTTCTCGGCGTAGAGAATGACCGGTCCCAGCAGGCCACCGGTGCCCAACTCGTTGAGAAAATTGCGAGTGCCGACAATGGTGATCTGGTTCTTGGCCTTTGCTTTCAGCTTTCCGGTGACCTCAAAAGAGAAGGGCCTGCAATAGCCGTTGGCCTCATCGGTTTTTTCGCCCTTTGCGTTGATGAACGGAGCGTGCTGGCCATTGACGAACACCTTGCAGGCGCCGTCAGTAGCTCCGACCCACAAGTAGACCTTCTTGCCTTCCGCCACCGCGGGCACCTTCACCTGTGTGCGATACCAGACGGGGCCGTAGTAACCCATCAGCTCGAGCCCTGCCCAGGTATCGACGGATACGTCCGTCGTCTTCCACTTCGCGTCGTCGAAGACGGTCTGCTGCCATCCTGCCGCCTCGCCTTCCTTTTTCCGGTCGACGGCGTATTTCCAGGTATTGACAGTCGGTGTCAGCAGCTTGAATTCGCGGGCGATTCTGGCAGCGTCGGTATAAGTCCGACTATAGAAAATGTTGAAGTAGCGGACGGAGACGGTATCGGCCGCCCAGTAGGTACGGGTAAATGCGTGGTTCTCCTTGTATTCCTCGGCAAGTGACTGGTGCGTCCCACGCCAGATTTCGGCATCCGATTCGAGCTTCTTGAATCTGCCGGCAAACAGGTTCCGTCGCAGCTTCATGAACAGTTCAAATTGCCGCAGCGAATCGTCCGCAAGCTTCGCCCGGCGGTATTCCATCACAGTTTCGCAGGCATTAAGGGCCGCGCTCATAAGCTTTCTCGCCTCGGCCATTCGCTCGGCAGTGAACCGGCGCATGTAGCCGAATCCGCAGCCGGCGTGTTCGGGCACTGTGGTCCAACAGTCGTCGATGTATTGCCAGTAGTCTTTCATCCTAGTTGAGGCCGCGCCGTAGAAGTTCGTGTAGAACTCGCTCAGGATGTCCTGAGGATTGGACTTTGGGTACCAAGACATTCGGATGCCGATATACAGTCCGGGTGTGAACGATTCGAAATTCGGCATCGTCTCAGGCGTCCACATGGTCACGTTATTCGCATATTGAACGGGCAACTCCACCAGGTTCCGCCGGATTGCTGGGAACGGCGCGGCGACCTCCGCCAAGTGGAAGTAATACTCGTACATCGCGATGTTCTTGCTGCATTTTCCCCAGCCATCGAGTATCGGCTTCAACTGCTGCCGAGAGGGGCAGGACGCGTCGTCCAGCGTGTGCGCACGGCAATAGGTAATGGGCGCCAGTTGGGGGATGAGGATGGGGTGCAGTTTCTCTCGGAGTGGTGGCCGGGTGAATTGAACGTACGCAAGGAATCCGAGCTTCACGTCCGGATGTTTCTTAACCACGCGCTCGGCGATCCGATTGGCGAAGTTGATATAGCGGTCAGTGATAGATGTGCAGGCCATCGAGGGATCCCAGTCGCCTGTATCCAGAGCTTTACACTCGGCACATTCGCAGAAATTCATGCCATCCCCGGGGCTGATGGAGACGCAAGGGGCGTAGCTCTTATCCAGTTTGGCTATGATCGTGTCGGCGACCGCGGCCGATACGTCCGGATTGGCCCAGCATATACGATGGCCGACATCGCACCTCTGAAGAGCCCGTTTGCCAGCGATCTCCGCGTTCCATTCGGGATGCGCCTCCAACTGCTCTTTGGTGATGTATCCCTCGAGAGCGTGTCCCGCAGTATATTTGAACCCGCCAATGCGATTGCGGCGCCGGAAGGCGTCATCCGCATACCAGACCCGACGCGAGCCAGTGGCTGCGGACGCCTTCATGTCCATCACGGGAAGTTCCACCTCCTGCAGGCTGGGGATCACCTCACCGAGTTCGCCTGGCATTATCCAGCGGCAACCGAGACGGTCGAGTATTTCGTAAACCGCGTAGCTGACCCCCTCAAAAGTCTCGCCCTGGATTCCGATTGCTTTCTTTGACACAACCAGCCGGTAGCCCTGTTTAAATTCAGACTCCATGGCAAATTTGCCGAAAACCTTGTCCGCGTAGTCGCCGATGAGGATGGGAATCATTTTCTCATCATCGTTTGGGAGACGAGTGTGGATCGGCACCTCGGCCCCCGCGATTCTTTTCAGGTAGAGTGCCAGGTCCTTAACCGATTCTCGCACGCGGACGCGCAACGGCTCGTGCCGGCGTTCCTCGGCTGACGCATTACGCTTCAGAACTCGAGTATCCATGATCTCCGAATCGACATAGATAGCAGCCTTGGATTTGCCGTTCTTGATAAGGGTGATCGAACCGGCAGCTAAGGCCGAAGAAGATATTGGTAGAGCGATCACAAGAAGGAGGATGTATTTCATAGTACTTTGGAAACGTGCAAGCTCTTCTATCGAATAGCGTCTGATTATTGACATGTTTGCCTCTCTTGGGCTTGTGTACTGCTGACTGTAATTTCATTCACCGTAAAGCAAGGCGGCTCGCTACCGGCCACTTTCTTCTGACGCGATTTCATCTGCCCCGCACTCATTTCACAAGGGATTCAAGCCGCAATCTGCCGTCAAGTTTGAATTCCATTTCGAGCTTATGCCCGGCCAAAAGGCCGGTTCCGATCAGAGGCTTTATATCGGACTCGTCAACGACAATTCGTCTGCGACTGCCGTCCCATTCGACATCGGCCAGGTAGGAGTTTGTCGAGAAATCCTCACCATCAGCAAGCGTAAGTCGGCCTTCGATTAACCACTCCAACTCCAGCAGGTCGATAACATCGGTTGGTAGAGTCATGAATCCGCTGAAGCCTGTATCTATCAATGCACTGATCTGAACTTCCACTTTCGGCCCAAAGACGGTCAATTCAATTTCGCCCTCTAATTCCTCATTCACATGACCTTTCACCTTCGTACTCCCCCAAAGAAACGTCTTGCTCGATATCCAATTCTCTCACTCCACAGTTGGGCATCCGGATTGATCACTCGCAGTCGCAAGCATGCTTCTATCTCATCCTCATCTAACTCGTAATCACCCGACTCGATATCGATGACCAGATATTTGCCTTTATCTTCTTCGGTAAACTGGTCTTTGATTTCCATAAACCTTTCGGTGCCGAGACGGGTAAATTCTTCTTTGGGATAGCGTGGCTTTACTGACATGGCGGTGTCTCCTGAAGCGATCGTGAATCGGTCAGATGGATCGTAACCACAAACTCACATTTGGCGAAGTCTGGGTGATAGTGTGCGAAGCCAGGAGTCGAGGCCACAGCATCGCCTTTCCTCGCGTGTCCGAATCCTCGGAAATTCCACCTGATAACCCATCCTCCCAAAATTGCCACTCCCTCCCGCCTCATATAACATCCGCCTCCCTATTTGAATGAAACCTACACGCCTCTGGAGATCATCGCATGCGATTTACATCGTGGTGCGGGCGCCCTGCGACCACTCCAATCGCCGTCGCATTGTCAGCGCTCCTCTTACTCGCGTCCTCTTCTCTTCTCGCTCAATCATCGGCTGAGCTCTACAAACAGGCCGAAAAGCATCGCCGGGCAGGCGAGTTTGCTGAGGCAGTCAAGGCTTACCGGCAGTTCATGCGCGGTGCCAAGCGGGACAGCAAATACAAACAGGTCCAATTGAACCTGGCCTCTTCCCTGCTGGAGATGGGTGAGCCGATCCAGGCGGGACGTGTCCTTGGCGATTTCGTGCAACAGTCGCCGGGCGATAAGCGGGAAAGCGCGGTGCGCTTGCAGGTGGCGCAACTGCACGAGGCGAACGGTGATTTCCTGAAGGCGGTTGCTTCATACAAGGAGCTGCTCGGACGCTTCAAGGTTCTGCCGAACGGGCACGAGCTGCGGATGCACCTTTGCCGGATCTATGAGGATGTCCTGGGCAATGCGGATCGTGCGGTGGCGGAATATGAGGCGTTACTGAAGCGTGATCCCAAGGGAAAGAAGGCACCCGAGATTCTGATGGAGATTGGCCGCACCCATGAGAAGAGCACGGGCGATCTGCTGAGGGCCCGTGATGCTTACGTGCGTATTACTGAATCCTTTGCCGGAAACGAGTTGGCGGAAGAAGCTTTATACCGCCTTGCAAAGGTTGCCGATGAAGGCGGCTCGAGGCAGTTTGCAGTAGCTGCGCTCCATTACCGGGATTATCTGAAGAAATATCCGAAGTCGAACCGCCAGCAGGCGATTGCCGAGCGGCTCGCCCATCTTTATCTCAACCATCTCAAGCAGTTTCAGAATGCCGCGGATGCTTACGAGCGAGTGCTGACATTCAACGACACCCCTCAAGTGCGCCTCGCCCGCCTGCGCGCTCTCGAGAAGACGCAGGATCCCGCTCGCATCCTGCCGGCGTATCGAGAATTCATCGAGAAGAATCCGAACACACGAGAGTCACGCACGGCCGGCCGCAATCTTGCCCAGCTCCTGTGGGATCTCGAAAAGCCGGAGGACGCTATCACTGAGATGAAGAAGGTCGCATCCTCCGAGTCTGCGAGCATTGACGATCGGCTCGAGCTCGCCCGCATGCAGAACGAGGCCGGGCAGTACGACGAGGCCCTCAAGACCTTCGCCGACATCGCGGCCAGTCAGCCGAGCGGGGACCTGTTCATTCGGATGAGCTCCGGCCCCCTCGCGCTGGTAGCAAAGATTCGTGAAAAGCAGACCGAAGAAAATCCCGAAGTCGAAGAACATCCAATCACGCCAGAGATCACCGCGGCCTACGCCAAGGCGGAGAAAGTGCTCAAAGATGCACTGGCAAAATATCCAGACCATCAGGACATCAACGTCAAGGTGGCCTGGCAGCTCGCTACCGCGGTCTATGAACCGCAAGAAAAATTCTCCGAGGCCGCTGCATCCCTCGCCACGATCTTTCAAGATCACCCCTCTTACCAGCACTACGCCTCCCGTGAGCACGGGGGTGTGTTGCTCCTCAGTTACTACCGTGAGGCCGACCAGCTCAACCAGGCATCATCACTCCTGACCGACGCCCTCTCTCGTCACCCCAACCACTCTCGCCTCCGCGAAACTCTTGCCGAGCTCGTCAACGTATACGTCCGTACCGCCCTCCCCGAGCCGCCGGCAGAAGATGAGGAATCAGCAAAGCCTGCGCCTCCTCCACCGCCTCCGCCGTCAGCATCGCAAGTAAAGAAGCTTCTCAGGAAAGCCACCAGCATCGCGCAGTCCATCCTCAAGACCGACGATTCAGACAACGCCGCCGCGCTGGCAACCGCGTACGTCATCGAGGCATTCATGGAATCTGGCCAGCAGTTCGATGGCCTCACCCAGCTTGCCCGCCTGCAGCGATACCAATCGGATCAGCGATTCCGTGGATTGCACGGCATCTTTCTCGACGCTCGAAAGAAGTTCGCTGAGCCCGCGCTGCACGCGCTTACGCACGATGAGATCGAGCTCAAGACCTGGCGTTTCAAGCAGGATCAGAATAACAGCGGCGAGGCCGAAGACTGGGTCTCCAAAGCAGACCATTCGCAATGGCAGCAGGTTTCCGCGGGCAAAGACTGGGGTGACTTCGATGGCTACGGCTGGTTTGCCGTCGAGCTTGACCACACCGGCTCGCCCGACCCCTACAAACTGAGCTTTGAATCCATCTGCGACGAGGCATGGGTCTACGCCAACGGCGCGCTGGTCGGCAATCTCAAGGAGGGCGCGAACGAGGTCAACTTCCCGATTTCGGGCGAGGATGAAATCAAAAAACTCAGTCTCGTCGTTCGCATTCATGACAAGGGCGACGAAGGCGGGCTCACGGGCAAGGTCATGCTCAGCCAGCCCCGACCACTCGCGGATGCCGACCTGCTGAAGTCTGCGCTCTGCAACCATGCCCTTGGCCGGGCCGATGATGCCGTCCGCCAGTACGATGCATATCTCAAGTACATCGAGAAAGAAGGCATCCCCGCGGGCCTCGGCGATCCACGGCCCCTGATTGCCGGCATGAAGACCGACATCCATCTGCTGCGCGGCGAGCTGGAAGCTGTCGAGCAATCCCTCACCGAAACGCCAAGCCCCTTCCTGCTGCTCCGCCTCGCCAATGCATTCGGGGCCAAGAAAGATGACGACAAGGCGTTTCAGTATCTGAAACGCGCGCGGGAAGTTTCCAAACGAAGCCCGCACACCATCCGACGCCTCGCCCAGGCTTACGAACGTCGCAACATGTTTGAAGAAGCCATTGCCGAATACACCACCCTCCTCAGCGCGCTCAGCAAATCCGACGTCGAACCGCTCAAACGCCACATCGTTTACCTTGCTGCGCATCGCTGGCGCAATATCAAGAAGGCCCGCAGCGCCGCCCGGACTTTCAACAAGAAGGCCCCAAGCGCCTATTGGGAACGCACACTCGCCGACCTCCATAAGGATCGTGACCCCCGTGATTACGACAAGGCCAGAAAGCACTATCGCAGCTACCTTGGGTACGCTGGCAAGGAGGATGTCGATATCTGGCACGGCGGCGCGAGCATCTGGGATGTGCTCAACCGTGAGAAGAAATACGACGAGGCCATGAAGTGGGCCGAGGAATGGCGCAAGCGCTATCCATCGCACTCCCGCTCGCTGGAGATGATCTACCTCATCGGCCAGACCCACCGCAGCCGCAACCGCATCGCGGACGCAGCGAAGGTCTACAACGAGCTCATCGATCAGTATCCCGATTCCAACGCCGCGCTCCTCTGCGCACGCTCGGCCATTGATTCGTTTACTTCGGATTTGCGGGACGGCATCGTCAAAAAGTGGTTCGAGAAGAATCCGGGAGACGAGCGCGCTGCCGAACTCTACCTGCGTCTCGGCCAACGTTACGAGCCGGAGGCCGGCGGGCTCGAACGCGCGATCGAGGCATACAAAGTCGTGTGGAATAACTTCCGCGCCAAGTCGCCGGAGAACTTTCGTGCGGCCGATCGTCTCAGCCACCTGCTCTTTGCCACCGGCAAGCTCGAAGATGGCGCAAAGGTCAGCCAGGAGATCCTTGCTCTCGCGGAAAGCCAGACCCAGGGCGAGGCTGTCCGTGCCTGGTATCGCCTGCTCGATCACTACGGCCCCCGCGCCGCATTCAAGGCCGAGGTCGACACCACTTTTTCCACAGGCACGACGCCCGGCCGCATCACCGACGGAGACACCAACGGCCGCGGCGGCAATCCCCGCTACTCGTGGCTTTCGGAAATATCGCCCCGCGAACACTGGGTCGATCTTGCGCTCTACAATTCCGCACAGGTCAACCACATCCACGTTTTCTGGGGAAATGCGAAGGAGCTCCCCAAGCAATACAAGCTGCAGTATTTTGACGGCAAGGCTTACAGGTCCGTGTCCGGCTACAACAACTGGCGCGAGGCGACAGGCCCGTCCGAGGAGCTGAAATTCAAGAAACCGGCCACCACCACCAAGCTGCGCATCGTGCAGGCCGGCAGCGGGGGCTCGACCGCCAAACCCAACCAGATGACCGTCGCAGAGGTGCGCGCCTTCGCTCTGCAGCCGGATGTCGCGGTCGCCCGCTACAAGGAATTCGTGCGCGACATGATCCGGCAGTTCACCGGGCGCCGCGAGGCTTTTCATGCGCGGAGGCATCTCGTCAATTTCCATCTCCTCCGCAACGAATTCATCGAATCCAATATCGAGACGCAGCGCCTCCTTTACGGCTCGCCGAAAGGGGACGCCTGGCACTGGGATCAGATCGTCGCCCTCGCCCGCACCCGCACCGCGCAGGAACGCCACGGCGAGGCCGCGGGCATCTACCGCACCCTCCTCAAGCTCAATCCCACTTACGGTGACAAAGCCAAGGTGGCCGCAGTCGAAGCCGAGCTTGGCGAAGCCCTCAAGGCCAGCGGCTCCGGCTCGCTCGTCATCGACCCGAAAGCGCCGGAAGCCGGCCTGCTCTGGGGCAACGCGTTTGCCCTCTCCGGCGAGGAGGAGCTGGCATGGCAGCGCTACCTCGAAAACATCGAGCTCTTCAAAGAACACCAGCACAAGATGAGCGTCGAGTTCCTCGCGATCATCGTGAATCGCCACCTCAATGAAAAGCAGATCAAGCATGGCGTCGAAATCTGTATGGGGTTTGTTACCCAGCGCGGCGGGGATGCGGCTGTCTCCGATTCGGACAGAGCCAAAATGCTGCTCCTGCTCGGCGATTGTTATTACCGTGACCAGCGATTCGAAATCGCCCGAGAACACTACACGACCGCGGCCAACGCGTACCCCGAGACTGCAGAGGGCATCGAGGCCCGTTTCAAAATAGCGTCGGTGTTCATCGCACAAAAGCTCTTCGACCGCGGCGCTGACATCCTCAGTGATCTCCTCGAAAGCAAAGACACTCAGACCGTCATTCGTGCGCACATCATGATGGGCATCCTTTACACCGGCGCAGGCGAAAAGAAGGCAGCGGTCGACGAATTCCGAAAGGTGTTGATGATGAGCCCGGGCGCACAGACCGCGGATGAGATCATCTTTCGCCTCGGCTCGGTCTACCACAAACAGGGCCGTTACAAGGAAGCCATCGACACCCTCAAACTCATCGGCGCATGGAGCGGTGAGACCCGCCGGGTAGTCGATATCGGCGGGGAGATGCGCATCCGCATTTCCGATCAGGATCTCACCGTTACACGCGGCTCGGCGGACGTGCCGGTCATTATTCAGGTGGTCGGCCCGGACGGCGAGAAAAAGGATCGTGAGCGCGTTCTCCTCACCAAATCCGAGGCCGGCGCAGGGCTCTACGTCGGCGGTGTCAAGACCAAGCTCGGCGAGCCAAATCCTGACGACCACACCTTGCAGGTTACCGGCGCCGACGTCATTTCTTATTCCTACGATCCTGACTTTGTGAGGGACTTCGTCCTCGAACAGACGGAGGCGTTCACTCTCAAGGTCGCTTCCAATGCCGAATTTGAGGCGAGCTCGACCGAGATAAAGGACGAAGACGACGCAGAAGTCGACCTCGATGATCTCAATCCCGAAGACCCCGAGCGAAAGGAATTCCGCGACGAATCCGAAATCAAGCCCGGCAACAATATCTATCTGAAGGTCGTTGATTTCGATCTCGACAAAACTTCAGGGGTCGACAAAGCGACGGTCACGCTGACCACTACAAGCGGCGACAAAGTAGATTTCGATCTCGAGGAGACAGGAGTCCACACCGGCAAGTTTTTCGGGCACGTCAAAACCGGCATCCGCCCGCCCGACGCCATCGCCAGCGACCACAGCGAAGGCCACACCGCCGTCTTCGCCATCGATGGCAACAACGACCCGCAGAAAACTTGGATGGGCCTTATGGACGGCCAGTCCCCCAAGTGGCTGCAGATCGATCTCAAGGAACTGCATGCGGTCGACAAGGTAGTGTGGCATCGAGGCGAAGGCGCGCGAGACCGGGAGCCCATCCGCTACCAGATTCAGGTATCCGACGACAACCAGGTCTGGAAGACCGCGGCCACCTTCCCCGAGGACTGGAATTACCACGACCGCCTCATGTACGGCCCGCTCAAGGTCCGCACCATGCCCAACTACATCGGCGACCCGAAAGACCTCCGCCAGATTATGGACATGTGTGAGCTTGCCCCGCGCAAATACGGCGAGGGGCGGGTCGAATGGATCAACGACGAGGAGGGCAATCCGTGGGGCCCGGACGAATACTACATTGCGGTCTACTGGGGGAATTTTTACTGCCCCGAAACCGGCACCTATGAATTCGCTGTCGATTCTGACGACGCCGCGTTCCTTCTTATCGATGGCGAGCTTGTGGCCGAATTCCCAGGCAACCACGCCAAAGCCGACAATTGGGATCACAAGGGCAAGATATTCCTGGAGAAGGGCGTCCACAAGATCACCTATTACTTCCAGGAGTGGGAAATCATTCAAGTGATTCGTGCCGCGTGGAAACTACCGTCCCGCACGGAATTCGAGGTCATCCCCAAAGAGTTCTACGATCCCGTCAAATACCCAGCGCTCAAAAAGCAGGAGAAGCTTTCCGAACGTAAATTCGATGTGACAGAGGCCAAAGACGGGTACGGCGCGACGATCACTTTCGAGCCCCGCAAGGTGCGTTACCTGCGCATGATGATTGACGAATTTCATTCCGACGCGCCCGCTGTCGCGACCTTCGAGGTGTGGGCAAAAGAGAATCGGATCGTGCCCACCAAAGGTGTCGACATCCACACTCTCGCCACCAATAAAGTGCTGGAGCTCACCCCCGGCGACGAAGTGACCGCAGCCTACACCGACGAAGTCAACGTCGAGCCCGGTTCGCCGCTCATCCTGCGCAGCACATTGAACGTGACCTATTTCAATGGCGAAATCGAGGCGCTCACAAGGGTCGTCGTCGAGGACGAGGACGGCAACAGGGACGACAGTTTTCTGCTCACCAAGCGCATTAACGCAGGCGACCCGTTCGTTGTGCGCATCACCGATTACGACGAAGACACCTCGGAGGGCATGGACAGGCTGCCCTTCACCATCCGTACGCTTTCCAACGGTAAGACATACAAATTCGAAGCTCGCGAGACCGACCCTTTCACCGGCATTTTCGAGGCGGAGATTCAAACCTCCATCGAAGACGCACCCGGAGCGGTTTTCCTTTCCGCAGGCGACGCCATGGAACTGGCATACATCGACCGTGAAAACACCGAGCCCGGCCACGCGGTCGAGCGTTCGTGGAAGGTCCTCGATAACCAGCCCACCAAGGGCATGGTACGCGCCGTCCCGTGGGGCGAGGAAATCAAGGGCAACGAAAAGTGGGAAGACAAGCTCCGGCTCATCTCGCTCGAAGACGGCCTCACCGTTGAGGTGGTCGACCCCGACCGATGCCTGCACGAAGGCAGCCTCATCCGGGTCAACCTCACCGGCACCCATGGCAAAGACACCGCGCTTGTAGAATGTCGCGTGGCAGGCGCCGCAGCAGGAGGCGCGCTGGGTAGAGGCGGCGATCGTGAAACACTGCTGGATGCGCTCGGCATCGGCCTCTTTCGCGGCCACATAAAAACGCTGCTCGGGGACGAAAAATCACCGGACTTCATGGTCCAGGCCGCGGGCATGTTCAACGCGGAAGCCGCGAAAAAAGTAAAGTCGAAAAAGGAAAAAGACGACGAGAGCCAGATCCCCGTCCTCAACGTCTCCGGCCAGGACGTGATCAACATCGTCTACGTGGACGAACAGAGCCCTGACAGCCCCCTTGCCATGGAAGAGATCGCGCGCGCACGCATCCTCAGCAACGGCTCGGTCGGGCTTTTCGATGACACCTACGAAACGGAAAACGAGTTCGCCCACGTCGGGGAAAAGATTTACATAATGGTCACCGATTTCGACGCGGACGAATCGAACGAAAACGATTTCATCACCGTCGATATATCGGCCACCTCCGGCGAGCGACTCATCACCAAGTTGAAAGAGACGCTCTCGCACAGCGGCATCTTCAGCGCTGGCATCACTGTCAATCACGCCATCAAGCCGAACTCCGGAAACAACACCCTCGAATCCGATTACGGCGACATGCTCACGGTCCGCTACATGGACGTCCGCAATACCGACGAACCCCAACCGGTCGAGCGAATCACGACTGCCTCCGTCGTCGCAGGCACTGACGGCGTCGTTTCAGCGTTCAGCAAGAAATACTCAGACGAGGCCGAAGCCATCGAAACGGAATTCAAGATCGGCGAATGCCT
>Ga0187827_10003206_pt1 | contig 21430 bp, 16 predicted proteins | sample ETNtaG_39_FD_167969 | JGI IMG/M metagenome (GOLD analysis project Ga0187827, IMG submission 167969) | Marine microbial and viral communities from oxygen minimum zone, Eastern Pacific Ocean - ETNP2014_SV_150_PacBio MetaG (Illumina Assembly) | ecosystem: Environmental > Aquatic > Marine > Hypoxic... | reverse complement strand
GGATATGGCGGAGAGAGTGGGATTCGAACCCACGATACGGTTTCCCGTATACACACTTTCCAAGCGTGCGCCTTCAACCACTCGGCCATCTCTCCATCTAAGTTTCCTTATTTATTTTTAGCACTCCAATAAATGCTTCTTGTGGAATTTCTACTTTTCCAAATTGTTTGGCTTTTGATTTACCTTTTTTTTGCTTATCTAAAAGTTTTCTTTTTCTATCTCTTGCTCCACCACCATGAATTTTAGTAAGCACATCTTTTCTATATCCCTTGATGGTCTCTCTCGCTATTATTTTTCCACCAATAGCTGCTTGAATAGGAATTTGAAAATTATGTCTTGGAATTAATTCTTTTAATTTTTCACAAACTAACCTGCCTTGCGAATAAACAAAATCATTGTGAATAATCATTGATAGAGCATCAACAGATTCTGTATTTACCAATATTCCCATTTTAACTAAATTGCCTTCTTTATAGCCGGTAATGTCATAATCAAAACTAGCATACCCACTTGAAATAGATTTAAGGCGATCATAAAAATCAAATACAACCTCATTCAAAGGTAGTTCGTAACTCAATACAGCACGATTTCCTGAATATGTTAAATTATTTTGGCTACCTCTTTTGTCCTGGCAAATTTTTATGATTGCTCCTAAGTATTGATCTGGTGTAATGATCGTAGCCTTGATCCAAGGTTCTTCTATAGATTCAATCTGAGCAGGATCCGGCATATCTATTGGGTTCTGCAATTCATCAACAGATCCATCTCTCTTTTTAATCTTATATATTACTCCTGGAGTTGTGGTAATTAAGTTAAGATCAAATTCTCTTTCTAATCTCTGAGTTATAATTTCTAAATGAAGCAAACCTAGAAATCCGCATCTGAAACCCAAACCAAGTGCGCTTGAAGATTCTGGTTCATGAGAAAAACTTGAGTCGTTTAACTTCAGTTTTGCCAGTCCATCTTTTAATTTTTGATATTCCGAATTATCCAGTGGAAATAATCCACAAAATACAACGGGTTTGCTTGGTTTAAATCCAGGCAGAGGTTTACTTATAGGATTGGATGGATCACATATCGTATCTCCTACTTTGGTATCGGATAAGTTTTTTGCACCCGTAATAATAAAACCAATCTCACCAGATGAAATTTCATCAATATCTGTAGGTTTTGGAGTAAATACACCAATTTTTTCAATTATATGTTTGCTGTTATTAGACATCATTTTAATTTCCATTCCTTTTTTCAAACTTCCATCAATTACTCTTACTAAAATAACAACACCTAAATAACTGTCGTACCAGCTATCCACCAATAAGGATTTTAATGGACTTTTGGTATTTCCCTTTGGTGAAGGCAAAACCTTAATTATTGACTCTAAAATATCTTCAATCCCTTCTCCTGTTTTGCCTGAACAATTAATTGAGCGCGTGGTATCAATGCCAATTACATCTTCTATTTGTTTTTTAACTTTTTCCGTATCAGCTGCCGGCAAATCAATTTTATTTAGAACAGGTATAATTTCATGATTATTATCTAAAGCTTGATAAACATTTGCTAAAGTTTGTGCCTCAACTCCCTGCGAACTATCAACAATTAAAACGGACCCTTCGCATGCAGATAAAGACCTACTTACTTCATAGCTAAAATCTACGTGTCCGGGAGTATCAATAATATTTAGAACATAGTTTCTTCCATCTTTGGCTTTATAATTCAAACGAACAGTTTGAGCTTTTATAGTTATCCCTCTTTCTCTTTCAATATCCATAGAGTCAAGAACCTGCTCCTTCATTTCTCGATCAGTTAATCCTCCGCATTTATGAATTAATCTATCAGCTAAAGTAGATTTGCCATGATCGATGTGCGCAATTATTGAAAAATTGCGAATGGTTTCATTCGTTGACATTTAGGATCTTAGTGTTGCGCCTGTTGTCTGTTGAACAGTTGAAATAATTTTTTTACTTATTTGTTCAATATCTTTATCACTTAAAGTTTTATCTTTAGGCTCAAATATTACATTAAAAGCTATCGATTTTTTTCCATCATCAATATTATCTCCTTGATAAACGTCAAAAATTTTTACAGCCTTAATTAATTCTTTATCAATTTTTTTAACTAAGTCAATAATTTCGCCAGAACTATATTTTTCATCAATAACAAAAGCAAAATCTCTAACTACCTTTTGATAGTCCGAAACAACAAATTGAGATTTAGCTTCTCTAATTTTTTTTCTTGATTCGGGTATATTATCCAAGAACATTTCAAAACCTAATACGCTATCAGTTCTCAAATCTAGTTTCTTAACAATTGATGGATGAATTTCTCCAAAGTACGCTAACTCAGGACCATTTGTTGAACTCAATGATAGCAATCCAGATCTTCCTGGATGGTACCACTTCTTTGTCTTATTGTTCACGACTACCTTAGAGTTATCTATGCCAACTTCGTTTAAAGTTCTTAATGCGTCATTTTTAATATCAAAAACATCAAAACTCCTCTCTTTTTCGATCCAATTTTTTCTAGAATATTTTCCAGTTTTAATTGCACTGATCATTGTTAATTGCTCTCCAGGTTTACTGCCTTTAAAGACAGGGCCTATCTCAAACAACATTAAATCCTCAAAATTTCTATGAATATTTTTTTTCGCACTTATCATTAAATTAGAATAAAGGGATGACCTCAAAACGTTCAAATCACTAGATATTGGATTAGATAGTTTAATTTCAGTTTTTAATTCCGAAAACAAATTATCTATTTTTGAATCTGTAAATGACCATGTAACGGCTTCGGTAAAACCTTTTGAAGCTACAGATCGTTGAGAAAAATGAAAAAGTTTTTGTTTATAATTTAAAGTGTCTTTAATATTTTCTTTTTCTGGATTTATTAAAGGTATGTTGTCATAACCTTTTATTCTTGCTAACTCCTCTATAAGATCAATATCTTCCTTAAGATCTGATCTCCATGAAGGGGGCAAAACTTTAATATTTTTTTTACTCATTTTTTGAGAACATCCTAATGAAGATAAGATTTTTTTAATTTCTGAACTTGTGATCGAAAATCCAATAATTTTTAGAAATTTTTCTGGATCCAAATCAATCATTTTTCTTTCTTCCTTTAATTTACCAACGATTGAAAACTTGCTAGCCTCACCACCACACAAGTCTAAAATCATACACATTCCCAGTTCCAGCCCTAATTGGATAGAGTTTGGATCTATACCTCTCTCAAATCTATATTTAGCGTCAGTATCAATATTTAAAATCTTTGCAGTTTTTCGAACTGATGAAGGATAAAAATAAGCTGATTCCAATAAAATATTTTTAGTTGAAAATTCTGTACCAGATCTAGTTCCTCCAATGATACCACCAAGACCCAAAACTCCCGACTTATCGGTGATTGCGCACATGTTATTTTGAAGTGTATATTTTTTGCTATCCAAAGCTTCAAAGGACTCCCCTTTTTTGGAATTTCGTACAATTATTTCTTTATTAATTTTATCAGCATCATATGCGTGTAGGGGTCGATTTAAATCAAACATCACATAATTTGTAGCATCTACAATTGCAGAAATAGGTTTTAAACCTAAAGATATAATTTTATTTTTTAACCAATTAGGACTTTCTTTATTCTGAACATTTTTAATATATACGCTTCCAAAAATTGCACAGCCTTGATCTTTTTCTTTGCTTATTGATACTTTAATGGGTTGTTTAAATTTTTGGTTTATTTTAATTGGTGGCTGCTTTTTTAATTGACCTAGACCAGACGATGCTAAATCTCTTGCGATACCTCTAACTCCTAAACAATCTGGTCTATTAGGAGTAATAGTAATATCCATAATTTTTTCACCACTGCTTTTGAAATATTTATCACCAATATTTTTTTCTTTTTTATTCAATTCAATAATTCCTTCTTTATCTGAAGATTGATTAAGCTCATACCCAGAACACAACATTCCATTGGATTCGATTCCCCTTATTTTTGCTACTTTAAGTTTCATTTTAGTTTTTGGAATAACAGTTCCTGGAGAAGCGTAAACAGCAAATAGTCCGTCTCTAGCATTTTGAGCGCCACAAACAACCTTGACTATGTTTCCTGTTCCAATATTAACATCACAAAGTTTTAACTTATCTGCATTCGGATGTTTTTGAGATTTAATAATTTTACAAATAATAAAATTATCTAAATTATTATTTGATGACTTTACATTTTCTACTTCCAAACCAATTTTAGTTAAGCGTTCTACTACTTGATTCAAATTTGCCTTGGTTGCTAAATGATTTTTCAACCATGATAAGGAAGTTATCATCTACTTAAACCTCTATAATTTGTGGGAATATCAAGTGGATCGAATCCATAAAATTCTAACCATCTAATATCATTTTCAAAAAAAGCTCTAAGATCATTGATTCCGTATTTCAACATAGCCAAACGATCTATTCCAACACCAAATGCGTAACCTTGATATTGTTTTGGATTCGTTTTTACATTTTTAAGAACGTTAGGATGCACCATTCCACAACCAAGAATTTCTAACCACTTATCGCCTTCTCCAATTTTAATTTTTCCATCTCGAATGTTATATCCAATATCCACCTCGGCTGACGGTTCAGTAAAAGGAAAATGACTAGGTCTAAATCTAATTCTTACTTTTGCAACCTCAAAAAATTTCTTAACAAAATAATATAGACAACCCTTAAGATGACCCATATTGATATTTTTATCTATATGCAAACCTTCTAACTGATGAAACATGGGTGAATGTGTTTGATCACTATCACATCTATATGTTCTTCCAGGAGCAATTATTTTAAATGGTGGTTTGCTTTTTAACATTGTTCTAATTTGAACTGGAGATGTATGTGTTCTTAAAAGTGAATCTTTAGATCGATTAAGATAAAAAGTGTCTTGCATATCTCTAGCTGGATGATTTTCAGGTGTATTAAGTGCAGAAAAATTATAATATTCGCTCTCTACATCAGGTCCTTCCTCAACAGAAAAACCTATTTCGGCAAAAATAGACATAACCTCATCTATAACTTGTGAAACTGGATGAATTTTTCCAGCAAAGTAGGTTCGTCCTGGTAAAGTTATATCTATTTTTTCATTTTTAAGTTTTTTATTAATTTCTGATTGATCAAAATCAACAAGTTTTTTTTCCAAAATCTCTGTTACTTTCGTTTTAAGATCATTAAGTTTTGAAGCATATTCTTTTCTTTGACTTTGATCCAAGCTTCCAATTTTTTTAAAAAGTTCAGTAATAACTCCTTTTTTACCAAAAATTTCAGTTTTAACCGAATCTAGAGCGCTACGATCGCTTATGTCTTTTATTTTATTTAGAATACCAGATTCAATTTGATTAAAGTTTTCCATATCAAAATCTTTTTTAGTGATTCTTTATTTTTTTAAAGATAATAGAAATATTCTTATTAGTTAAGGGAGGATTGCACTTTTTTTACAATAGATTTAAATACTTCTGGGTTATTGTAAGCAATATCAGCCAATACTTTTCTATCTAACTTAATACCAGACTTATTTAGTCCATTAATAAATTTAGAGTAGGTTATGCCCTCAGCTCTTACACCAGCATTTATTCTCTGTATCCATAACGATCTAAACTCCCTTTTTTTCGCCCTTCTATCTCTATAAGCATATTGCATTGCTTTTTCCAATGCTTGCTTGGCTATACGAATCGTATTTTTTCTTCTACCGTATTGACCTTTAACTTGTTTTAGAACCTTTTTGTGTCTTGCGTGACTTGTAACTCCCCTTTTTACTTTTGTCATTTTAACCCCGCAAACTGTAAGGCATATATGATTTAACAATTTTTGAATCTTGCCTAGACATAATTGTCGTACCTCTTTGCTTTCTTATTTGTGAATTAGTTCTTTTAATCATTCCATGTCTTTTTCCTGCTTGAGGCATTTTTACTTTACCCTTAGCAGTTAATCTAAATCTTTTTTTTGCTGAACTTTTAGTTTTTAATTTTGGCATAAAATTAACGCAGTTTATACAAATTTTATATTTGATTTACAATAAAATTGTAAATTTACAATGGCTGGATTATCATAATGGCCTGTCTTCCCTCAAGTTTGGGAGGAACCTCTACCTTTCCAATATTCATGATATCATTGATTATACGCTCCATTAATTTATCGCCCAAATGTGTGTGTTGCATTTCTCTTCCTTTAAATCTTATAGTGAATTTAACTTTGTCTCCCTTTTGCAAAAATTTTTGAGCATTTTTAAGTTTGAAATTATAATCATGAATTTCTGTAACTGGTCTAAGTTTAATTTCTTTTAAATTTACAATTTTTTGTTTTTTTTTGGCCTTGTTTGCTTTTTTTTGTAAATCATATCTATATTTTCCAATATCGGTTATCTTACAAACTGGAGGGTTGGCATTTGGAGAAATTTCAATTAAATCTAATCCTTCCTGTCTCGCCATCTCAACAGCCTCCTTTATAGGAAAGATACCTAGATTTTTTTTGTCGCTACTTATAACTTGAACCTCCAATGCGCGAATCCTATTATTCGTTCTCGGACCTTTTGGTTTAGTTCTTCTTTGAAAATAATTTCTGTTCTGAAATGCCACTTAGTTTATAGGAAATTTATTTTTTTGAGATATTTTTTTGATCGCTTGTTCAAGTGAAAGAGTTTCTTGTTTTTCTGATCCTAATTTTCTAACTGTTACGCTTTTACGTTTAACCTCTTTTTCACCACAAATTAACAAGATTGGCACTTTAGATAATGAGTGTTCTCTAATTTTATAACTTATTTTTTGATTTTTTAAATCCACCTTGGTGTTTATACCTGCTTTCACACATTGTTCAAATATTTTTTTTGCATATTTATCAAATTCCGAGGCAATTGGAAGAACTACAACCTGTAAAGGAGCTAGCCATAATGGTAATCTTCCTGCATAATGTTCAATCAGAATTCCAATAAATCTTTCTAGAGAACCAAACAGAGCTCTATGTAACATTACAGGAACTTTTCTCGATCCATCGCTAGCAACATATGAAGCTCCAAGTCTGGAAGGAAGATTTAAATCTACTTGTAGAGTTCCGCACTGCCAATCACGTCCAATAGAGTCTCTAAGTACAAAATCTATTTTGGGTCCATAAAATGCTCCTTCACCTTTATTAATTTCATATTTTAGCTTTGATTGTTTTATTGCTTTTAATAATGCTGATTCCGCTTCATTCCAAATCTTATCATCGCCCACTCTCTTTTGTGGTCTGTCAGAAAATTGTAGCAGAACATTTATAAAACCAAGATCTTTGTAAATTTCTAATATCAAATTTGTTACGCTTAAACACTCATCAGTAATTTGATCTTCTGTACAAAAAATATGAGCATCATCCTGAGTAAAAGCTCTAACTCTTAATAAACCATGTAAAGCACCAGAGGGCTCATATCTGTGTACTTTGCCAAACTCTGATAGTTTAAGAGGAAGATCTCTGTAACTTTTAAGACCTTGATTAAATACTTGTATACAACCTGGACAGTTCATTGGTTTAATTGCAAAAGTTTTTTTATCTGGAGTTTCCGAAATAAACATATTTTCACTGAATTTTTCCCAGTGTCCCGATTGCTCCCACAAGGTTTTATCTAATAGCTCAGGAGTACTAATCTCTTTATAACCAGCCTTTCTTTGTTTCAATCTCATATAATCAATAAGAGTTTGAAATAAGGTCCATCCCTTATGATGCCAAAACACCGCGCCTGGACTTTCCTCTCTAAAATGAAATAAATCCATTTCTCTACCAAGTTTTCTGTGATCTCTTTTTCCTGCTTCTTCTATTCTTGAAAGATATTCATCTAATTCTTTTTTATTTCTCCAACATGTACCATATATCCTTTGTAACATTTCATTTTTTGAATCTCCTCTCCAATATGCTCCGGAAATTTTTGTGAGCTTAAATGACTTACCAATTTTTCCTGTTGAAGGAAGATGTGGTCCTTTACATAGATCGTGCCATTTACCATGATGATAAATGGAAACTTCTTCATTTTCTGGAATATCTTTTATTATTTCCGCTTTGTAATACTCTCCTATGTTTTTAAAGTGATTTATTGCATCCTTTCTTTTCCAAACTTCTCTTTTAGTTAATTCATCACGATCAACTATTTCTTTCATTTTGTTTTCTATTTTATTAAGATCTTCATCTATAAATGGTTTTTTCCTAGAAAAATCATAATAAAAACCATCTTCAATAATTGGACCAATTGTTACTTGTGTTTCAGAAAACAGCTCTTGCACCGCCATTGCTAATACATGAGCAGCATCGTGTCTAATTACTTCTAATCCTTCTTTATCTTTTAGAGTAATTATCTTTACTTGAACATCTTTATCAATAGAAAAACTTAAATCCTTGAGTTCTCCATTCACACTCATTATGCAAGCATCTTTAACTAGAGATTTGCTAATTTTTTTCGCTATTTCAAAACCATCCATAGTTTTTTTAAATGGAATTGTTTTGCCATTTGGTAATTTTATATCTGGCATGTATTAGGATAATTCTATCAATTTTTTATATTCAGTAAAGGTAGTGTGACACATTTTATCAACATCAAATTTTTTTAATATATTTTTCCTACCTTCAAAACCAATGGATTTCAATGAATTATAATCCTTATTCATAAGCATAATTATTGCATTTGCCAAAGCATTAGAATCGCCACTTTTAAATAAAAAACCTGTCTTATCTTTAACTATCGTTTCTGTTGAACCTCCTATATCGCTCGCAATTATTGGAACCCCCATTGATTGAGCTTCCACAGCAATTCGTCCAAATGCTTCGGGTTCAACAGAACAAGAACAAACTATATTTGCAATTCTGTAAGCAACTGGCATTTCTTCGCAGTGATCAATAAATTTTACAATTTTGTTTAACCTATATTTTTCTACCAAATTGAGAAGCTGTTTTTTATAAACATTTCTTCCCTGATCAGCTCCAAGAATAATTCCAACGAAAGGTAGACTGTTATCATGCTCTATAACTAACTTAAGAGCTTCAATAAATACTTTTTGACCTTTCCAAAATGTCAATCTGCCAGGCAACAAAATAATAAATTTGTTTCTATCTATTCCGTATTGTATGGAAAATTTATCTATTTTTGAAGGCAAAATTTTTTGAGAATTAAAATAGTTTGTGTTAATGCCTCTAAAAATTACTAAAAGTTTTCTTTTTTTATTCGAAAAAAAATCACTATAATTTTCATAAATATGAGAAAAAATAAAATTTGAACCTGCAATAACTAAATGAGATCTAACCATTACAGAATTATAAAATTTTTTAATTCGATTGCTAAAGTTGTAAGTTCCATGAAATGTAGTTACAAATTTTCTCATGGTTAATTTCGTGGCTATTAAACAAGACCAAGCAGGTGCGCGACTTCTTGCATGAACAATACTTATATTATAGAACAGTATTATTAGAGAAATTATTATTGCATTAAACAAAATTAAAATAGGATTTTTAGAGTGAACCGGTAATCTAAATACCTCCACTTTTCCTTTTTTGATAAACTTAAGCAATTCTCCACCGCTTGTAACAATAAAAGACTCATAATCTTGTTCTGATAAAAAGTGAGCTAAGTCGTAACAACCTGTTTCTGCTCCCCCAAAACCTAATCTAGGTATAACTTGCAAAACTTTGATTTTTTTTTTCATTATTTTAAAATATTATAATATGCTAAATGAGTTATAAAAGATCTAAATATTTTTCAACCTCTGGCAAAACAAAAATCAAATATTTGTTTTTAAATAAAAAAAGTCAAATAATCGTCGTTTTTTTTCATGGATTTATGTCTGATATGATTGGGAAAAAACCTAATGCAATTCAAAAATTTTGCAGAAAGAAAAAAATAGGGTTTATAAAATTTGAGTATTCTGGCCACGGTAAATCTTCTGGAAAATTCACTGATGGAAATATATCCAAATGGACTAATGACGCTAAACAATTAATTAAGACAAAAACAAAAGGTAAAAAAAAATTAATATTTATTGGATCGAGTATGGGAAGTTGGATAGCACTTAATTTATTTAAAAATTTTCACAGTAAAATAAAGGGATTTATAGGAATTGCTTCAGCTCCAGAATTTACAGAGGAAATAATGTGGAAAAATTTCAGTAAGAAAATTAAAAAAAATATTCTTAAAAACAAAATTTACTACTTAAACAACGATTATGAAGAGCCTTACCCAATAACGAAAAGTCTAATTATGAATGGAAGAAAAAACAAGATTCTTAATAAAAAAATAAATATAAAAATACCTGTAATTCTTTTCCATGGCTTAAAAGATAAGATAGTTCCGTTAAAATTTTCTAAAAAAATATTTAAATTATTAAAAACTCAAAATAAAAAAATTATTAAAATTAAAGATGGTGATCATAGCCTCTCCAGAAAAAAAGATTTGAGAAGAATCTGCTTTGAATTAAGAAAGATGACTACAAATATTGCTTAATCCCTTATTAAACAGCTTTAGAAACTTTAGTTTTTAATAATAAAGGGTTGGTAAGTTTATCTAGCATTTCTTTAGGACAAACTTGATTAAAGTTTTGTACTTCGTTATTAAAATTTTCAAGTATTGTTTTGGCTATTTGAGATTGTGTTTCTTTAAAATGTTGATCTACTAAATTATATAGACAACTTTTCCAATAATCAGTTTCTGGTACTTGCCAAATAACAGAATCAGGGTTAACGTAGTTTTCAAATTTATGTTTTGGATCGTAAATAAACGCCATACCTCCAGTCATACCTGCTGCAAAATTATCACCTATCTTACCTAAAATAACCACGGTACCCCCCGTCATATATTCGCATCCATTAGAATCGCAACCTTCTACAACTGCTTCAGCTCCAGAATTCCTTACTGCAAATCTTTCTCCAGATTCACCTGCTGCAAAAAGTTTCCCCGAGGTAGCTCCATATAGCACAGTATTACCAATAATTGTATTATCATTACTAATCAAGTTGCTATCTGTAGGAGGTTTAATAACAATCGTCGCTCCCGAAAGTCCTTTTCCAACATAATCGTTTGCATCTCCAGTAACATTTAACTTCAAACCTTTTATTCCAAAAGCTCCAAGTGATTGACCTGCCGATCCTGACAAATTAATTTCGACTATATTTTCTTTAATACCTTTATTACCAAATTTTTTAAAAATGTAATGTGATAACCGTGCTCCTACTGTTCTGTGAATGTTTTTAATTTTATAGCTTGATCTAACTTTATTTTTTTGAGTAATAGAATTTTTTATATCTTCATAAATTTTTTCATCCAGAGTAGAAGGAACTTTATTTATTAAATTGGACGTGCAATATCTTTTATTTTCTCCAGGATCAGCTTGAACTAATAGTGGGTTAAGATCCAAGTCATCTAAATTGGATGTGCCTACACTTGTTTGTCTTAAAAGGTCAGTTCTTCCAATAATTTCGTTCAAATTTTTAAATCCTAACTCTGCTAAAATTTCTCTAACCTCCTGAGCAATAAAGGTAAATAAGTTAACAACTTTTTCAGGTGTTCCAGTAAACTTTTTTCTTAAGTTTAAATCTTGAGTACAAACACCTACCGGACAAGTGTTCGAATGACATTGACGTACCATAACGCAACCCATAGCCACCAAGGAAGTGGTACCAATTCCAAACTCTTCTGCCCCCATCATAGCTGCAGTCACCACATCCCTACCTGTTTTTATACCTCCGTCCGTTCTCAAAGTTACTTGATGTCTAAGACCATTTAAGGTTAAAATTTGATTTGCTTCTGTAAGCCCCATTTCCCAAGGAATTCCAACGTGTTTTATACTTGTTTGCGGACTAGCCCCTGTACCACCAGAATGTCCTGAAATTAAAATTACGTCCGCTTTTGCTTTTGCAACGCCAGCAGCAACCGTTCCAACACCAGTTGATGCTACTAACTTTACACCTACTCTTGCCTTAGGATTGGTTTGTTTAAGATCATAAATAAGCTGAGCTAAATCTTCTATGGAATAAATATCATGGTGAGGCGGAGGTGATATTAAAGTAACTCCCGGAGTCGAAAGCCTTAACTTTGCAATTTCTTTTGATACTTTAAAACCTGGCAATTGACCTCCCTCTCCAGGTTTAGCTCCTTGAGCAATTTTTATCTCAATTTCGTTACAATTATTTAAATACTCAATAGTTACTCCGAATCTTGCAGAGGCGATTTGCTTTATCTTTGAATTAGCGTTGTCACCATTATTCATTTTAATAAATCTTTTTGGATCTTCTCCTCCTTCTCCACTGCAAGAAGCAGCCCCAATTCTATTCATTGCAATAGCTAAAGTTTCATGAGCTTCTGCTGATAAAGCTCCGTGAGACATACTTCCACTTCCAAATCTTTTTCTCAAACTGTCTGCCGATTCAATCTCATTAATGTTAATTTGTTTTCCTAAATTTTTAAAAACCAAAAGATCTCTTAAGTTGATTGTAGGTAAATTATAAATACCTTGAACATATTTTTTATAAGTCTCATATGAGTTAGTGGTCACTGCGTGTTGCAACATATGAATCAGTTGACTTTGATATTGATGATTTTCGCCATTTTTTCTGTATTTATAAATACCTCCGACTGGAAGAATTGATATATCTTTTTGAAAAGCTTTTTTGTGCAGTTTTTTTATTTTTGTTTCAATTCCAAAAATACCAATACCAGATATTCGAGATATCATTCCTGGAAAATATTCGGCTACAATTGCTCTACTTAGTCCAACAATTTCAAAATTGCATCCACCTCTATAAGAGCTTAAAACTGAAATACCCATTTTAGACATGATTTTTAACAAACCGTTATCTACAGATTTGATGTATTGTTGAACACATTTGTCGTAACTAAAATTGCCAAATAATTTTTTTTCATATCTTTGATAAATTGAATCGAAAGCTAGATAGGGATTAATAGTTGTCGCTCCAACTCCTAATAAAACTGCGAAAGAATGTATATCAAGCGCTTCTCCTGTCTGAACATTAATCGAAACAAAACCTCTTATGCCTAAATTAATCAGTTTGGAATTTACTGCTCCAAAAGCAAGGATCATTGGTAGTGCTACTTTTTTTTCAGAAATTTCTTTGTCACTCAAAATTAAATGTTTATGCCCCTCCCGAACTGCAATCTCAGCCTCAACACATAATTGATCTAATCTTTTTTTCAAATTATGTTGAATGTCAAATGTACAATCCAAAACTTTAAGATTATTTGTAAAAAACGATGTAAATTTTTCAAATTGAGAATTAGATAAAATTGGACTTTCTAACACATAAATATTGTCTTTAGTTAAATTTTCAAAATCAAGAATATTTCCAAGATTTCCAAAACGAGTTTTTAAACTCATAACCTCATTTTCCCTTAGCGAATCAATAGGTGGGTTTGTAACTTGACTAAAATTTTGTCTAAAAAAATGTGATAGCGGTCTGTATTTGTCTGACAATACTGCCGTAGGCGTATCGTCACCCATAGAACCCACAGCCTCTTTAGCTTCCTCAACCATGGGATGTAAAATAAATTCCAGATCTTCAATATTTATCCCGACTAAATATTGTCTACGTCTTAATTCATCACCAGAATAAATAAATTTTTCTTTTGAAATACTAAATTTTTTATCAAGATCTATGATTTGTTTATTATACTTTTTATAATTTTTTGAGATATGATCCTTAATACTTTTACTATTAAAAACTTTTCCTTGATCCAAATTAACGGCAATGATTTGTCCCGGTCCAAGTCTTCCTCTAGAAACTATTTTATCATTTGGAATTGATACCATGCCAGTTTCAGATCCTGCAAATAAAAGCTTATCCGTGGATAACGTATAACGTAATGGTCTCAGTCCATTTCTATCCATAGCTGCAATAATCCATTTTCCATCTGTTGCAGCAATAGCCGCGGGCCCATCCCAGGGTTCAATCGTACTATTTAAAAAATTAAATAGTTGTTGATGTGCCTTTGATACTGTTTTTCTTCTCTTTGACCATGCATCAGGAATAAGCATAAGTTTTACTAATGGGACAGATTTTCCTGATCTAACAAGTAATTCGAATACATTGTCTAGGGCAGCTGAGTCTGAATTTCCAGGTATAATAACCGGTTTTAATAATTCAATATCTTTAAAAAATTCACTGCTCATATCTTGCTCGTGAATTTTCATCCAATTAATATTTCCTTTCAAAGTATTAATTTCACCATTGTGGGCCAATGTTCTAAAGGGTTGTGCTAAATCCCAGCTCGGAAAAGTATTAGTCGAATACCTTTGATGAAAAATTGCAAATCTAGAAATAAATTGTTTATCCGTTAAGTCAGGATAAAACTCAGATAGTGCCTCTGCCAAAAACATTCCTTTGTAAATAATCGAACGTGAACTAAAGGAACAAATGTAAAAATCTTTAAGTTGTAGTTTATTTGATTGCTTTTCTATTTTTTTTCTAACAACAAACAAATCTCTTTCAAGATCATCTCCGGCTAAATTATTATTGTTTGACTTGAAAATTACTTGTGTAATCTCAGGTCGATTACTTTCAGCTTTAACTCCAAGCACACTAGTATTAATTGGAACCTGTCTCCATCTATAAATATAATAATTTTTTCTTAAAAGTTCCGATTCAATCAATGTTTTGCATTTTTCTTGAGAACTATAATCATTGTATGGCAAAAAAATCATTCCAACACAAATAGTTCTATCATCATGTTGACGGCCATAATTCTCAATCCTTTTCTTAAAAAAATCTGTTGGAATTTCAGTATGAATTCCAGCTCCATCTCCTGTTTTACCGTCAGCATCCACTGCTCCACGGTGCCAAACAGCTTTTAGAGCTTGAATTCCAAATTCAACTATTTTTCTTGATTTTTTTCCCTCTGTTGAAGCTACAAGACCAACTCCACAAGCATCATGTTCAAGACTTGGATAGTATGCGTCTGTTTCAGTTAGTTTTTTTAAGTTTTTTTTATAAAGATTCATAATTATGCTGCTTTCACACTTTTGCTTCGCTTATGTTCTAAATATTTTTGAATTGATATAGTTGCCTCTCTTCCATCTCGAATTGCCCAAACAACCAAAGACGCTCCTCTGACTATATCTCCAGCAGCAAAAACGCCAGAAAGATTTGTTTCCATGGTTTTTAAATTAATCTTTATAGTTCCCAATTTAGAAATGGATAGATCTGGAGAGTTAAATAATTTTGGTAAATCTTCTGGATCAAGACCTAAGGCTTTAATTACCATATCCGCTTTTATTTCGAATTCAGAGTTTGGAACAGATTCAGGTTTTTTTCTTCCAGAGGAATCCATTTCACCAAGTTTCATTCTCTCAAATAACACTGAAGAAACTTGCGAGGTGCCAATAAATTTTTTAGGATTTGACAACCATATAAATTCAACCCCTTCTTCTTCTGCATTATGTACTTCCCGTGCTGAACCAGGCATATTTTCTCTATCTCTTCTATACAAACACTTTACTGACTTTGCATTCTGTCTTACTGCAGTTCTCACACAATCCATCCCAGTATCACCTCCGCCAATTACAATAACGTCCTTGTTTTCAGCATTAAGTATTCCGTTATCAAAATTTTTTACACTATCTCCCAAACCTTTTCGATTAGATGCCATTAAAAATTCCATAGCTGGAAAAATATTTTTTAAGTCAAAGCTTGGTAAGTCGATTTCTCGAGGTTTATAAACGCCAGTTGCAATAAGTATTGCGTCGTGTTTTTTTCTTAATTCATCAAGAGATATATTTTGTCCAACCTCAAAATTTTGTTTAAACTTTATTCCACTCTCTTTTAAAAGATTGGTTCTTCTTTCAACAGTAAATTTTTCTAGTTTAAAGTTTGGTATTCCATAAATCAAAAGTCCACCAGGTCGGTCAGATCGGTCGTAAATAGTTATTTTATATCCTGATTTTCTTAGTTCTTCTGCGCAAGCTAATCCTGCTGGTCCTGCACCAATAATACCAATGGATTGATCTATTTCTTTCAAAACTTTAATTGGTTTAATCCACCCTTTTTCCCACGCAATATCTGTTATGTATTTTTCAACAGACCCAATTGTAACAGTTCCATGTCCAGCTTTTTCAATAACGCAATTGCCTTCACACAAACGATCTTGTGGGCAAATGCTTCCGCAAATCTCTGGCATATTATTTGTGCTGTGAGCTAATTGTTGAGCTTCTTTAAGTCTGTTTTCGGCGGTCAACTTTAACCAATCAGGAATATTATTATGTAAAGGGCAATGGACATGACAAAAAGGAATCCCACATTGAGAACATCTGCTAGATTGTTCTTTGGCTTTTTCATGAATGAATTGGTCATAAATTTCTTTAAAATCTTTGGTTCTTACGTTACTGGTTCTTTTGGTTGGCATTTGCATGCTAACCTCCACAAATTTCAACATTTTATCAGGCATAATATTTTCTTTATAACTGTTCTCTATTTATACCAATAAAAATAAGCCTAAAAGTACTTTTAGGACATAAAAGCTGACCTATATTTTGAAAAATCCACTAAATTAGTGATTTATTTTTGCATATCTGTTATGCAATACTTTTAATTGATGCTTTCTTCAATAGAAATTTTAATTTTAGCAGCTATTCAAGGTATTTCGGAATTCTTGCCGGTAAGTTCTGTCGCTCACTTAGTTATAGTTTCAAAGTATTATACATTTAACAATCAAAATTTATTAATTGATCTCTGTCTACACCTAGGATCTCTAATAGCTATAATATTTTATTTTAGAAAAGACCTATTAAATTTCATTCAAAATAAAACTTTCTTAATCAAAATTCTTATAGGCACTATTCCAGTAATTCCTGTCGGTTATATTCTTTATCAAACAGGATTAATTAATCATTTGAGAAACTTAGAAATTATTGGGTGGACAAGCTTAATATTTGGTATTCTCTTACATGTTAGCGATAAGGTTAAAATTACAAAAAAAATTGATACAGAATTTACTAATAAGTCAGCAATTATTATTGGTATGTTTCAAATCATAGCTTTAATACCTGGAGTTAGCAGAGCTGGAATTACCATTACATCAGGAAGGTTGTTAGGATTCAATAGATTTGATTCAGCAAAAATTTCATTTTTCCTATCAATACCGGCTCTAGCAGCTGCTAGTCTATTAGGAATTTACAATGTTTACAAGGAGGATAGTGCTGAGCTTAACTTTTTAGCAATTATTGCAGTTATTTTTTCTTTTATCTTTTCATATTTAACAATCGTGCTTTTTTTAAATTACATTAGAAAATTTAGCTTAAGCGTATTTGTAATTTATAGAATTTTACTTTCATTACTTTTGCTATTTATTGTTTATTTATAATTTTTTTCATAAATTGGTGCAAGCTGAGATAATAAAACACCACCAAGAATCAGCGAGCAACCAATAATATTATTAGAACCCAAAATTTGACTTAAAATTATCCACGCAGCAATTGCTGCAAAAACACCCTCGAGCGACATAACGATTGCTGCAGGTGCTGGTGAAATATTTCTTTGACCAAAAAGTTGTAAAACGAATGCTGCTCCTCCCGATAAAATTCCTGCATACAAAATTTCAAATGTTTCTAATCTAATTTTAGAAAAATCAATTTCTTCAAATACAAACACTAATAAAAAAGACAATATTGCGACTAATAAATTTTGAAGCAAGGCAATAAAAAAAGGTAGGTCAAATTTTTTAACCAATTTTCCTATATAAATAATATGCAATGCCCAAAATAAAGCACCAATTAACACCAAACCATCGCCAAATCGGATTGCGGTATCACTCATATTACTCAAAAAATAACCTCCAACGACACACACTGCTACAGAGGGCCATATGGACCAGTGTAATTTTTCTGAAAATATAAAATAAATTATGATTGGAACCATCGGTACATAAAAAATTGTAAAGAAAGCAGAATTTGCCACATTAGTATAAAGTAATGAAACTTGTTGAAATACAGTTCCTAAAAATAAAAATACTCCGACGGGTATCATAAGTTTAGTGAATTGGTTTATATTATTTTTTATTTGTATAATTACTTTTTTTTTCTCAAATAAAAAAACGAATGGAGAAACTGCTAAAAAAGCAACAAAAAAACGTGTAGAATTGAAAGTAAATGGACCTATATTATCCATTCCAGTATCTTGGGCAATGAATGTCGTTCCCCAAATTAAGCTACAAATAATTAAGCAAATAAACGATATTGTCTTTTTCATAAAACCAAAACTATATCGTTAATTTATAGGCAAAATCTTTTCCAAGACTTTCTTTCAAGTAGTTTTTTTAATTAAAAGTTTCAATATTTTATTCAATCATTTGTTTAAGAACAAGGATTTCACTTTCTTTTGTTATTGCTTGATTGTTGAGAGTTAAAATATCATCTTTATCAGCAGAACTTTTTTTTTCTACTGTTTTACTCTTTTTTTTCTCTATTTTAAAAATACTATCTACCGCACTTAATATATCACTTATTTCGTATTCTTGAATTGTTGGTTCTTTTGTCAGTTTTTGAATTATAGTTGATTCGGCTTCTTCAATAATTTTTTCGGTCTCTGGTAATATCTCTTTCTCTTTCTTTGTAGTTAGTTTCGCATTTTCTTTTTTTTGTTTTATAGATTCTTCTTTAATTTTTTCTCCACTTTCAATTAAAGCTAAAACACTTCCTTTTGATACCTTGTCCCCCAATTTAACTTTTAATGTAGAAATTTTTCCAGCAAAAAGTGATGGAACCTCCATGCTTGAGTTATCGCCTTCAAGGATAACAACTGAGTCATTTTTTTTAACTACATTTCCAGACTTAACTAAAATTTCAATAATTTCAAAATCTTTAAAATCTCCAATATCGGGAACAATTATCTTGGTGATCATGATTTATGTTTTAATTATAACACAATTTTATCTCTTTTCAGCCATGTAAATACTGTCTTTGGATTTATGACTTTGATTTTAAAAAAAATAACGAAATTATTTGAACCTAGTTACAATAACTTAGATGCAAAGCTTTGGGTACAAAAAATAGTTTTAAAAAAATATTTAAAAAAAAATTAATAATCACGTAAAAGTGCATAGAAAGACACTTTAAATAACACATATACTTTGATAAAAAACCATTGAGCGCCTGTAGCTCAATTGGATAGAGCGCTTGGCTACGGACCAGGAGGTTCTGGGTTCGACTCCTAGCAGGCGCGCCAAAAAAAGTTGATTATGAATTTTAAATGGATAACACATATACCTTTACAAAAAGCAGTTATATATTTTTTAATTTTAATAGTAATATTTATACTAATTTTGACATTGATATTTTAAAAAATTTATGAGTAAAGATTTTGAACAAATAAGTCTTAAACCAGGTTTTATGAAACATAATGGCGGACTTTTATTTAGAATTATTTCTAAAAATGAATATGAATTTAAAGCGACTATAAAAGAAAATCACCTTAATGTCGCTGGTATTACTCATGGAGGTTTTATTGCTGCTCTAGTTGATGCGGGGGCAGGTACAGCAGCATATAGAGCGGCAGAAAACAATCCATGTGTAACAATTTCATTAGAATTAAAATTTATTTCTGCGATCCAACTTGGGCAAGAATTAATCGGAAAAGTAAAAATACAAAAGAAAACTAAATCTATGGTCTTTCTAACTTGCAAATTATTGATCAATAATAAAATTGCCGCTACAGCTTCGGGAATCTGGAAAATTTTAAATAAAAAATTACCACGAACAGATTCTGGTAATTAAAAAAAATTATTTACCTAATTGCTAATTCTTTATCTTGAATATATTTAAAACCATATTTTAAAGATAATTCAGCTTTATGAAGTTCAATTCCCATATCTGCGGCATGTTGAAGTGTGGAAATAAATTTTTCTCTAATTAATGTATTAACTATTTCTATTGCAGTATTGCCTTTAATTACCGCAACCATGTCATTAATTGGAGAATTTCCCAATCTAGTAAATTTACAATAACCAACCTGAATAAATTTTTTTTTCCTGTCTACTCCAATTAAGAAATATCCCTTTGGATCCATTTTCCAATCCTTAATTTTATGATATTTCGCAATTAATTTTTTTTTAATTTTTTTATTAATATTGTGCCATCTTCCTCTTATAACTTTTTTATCAAAAGTTTTTTTTTTCATATTTAAATTTTTTCTCTTCTATAATTTAAATAACCAAAACCAAACAATAATAATATTGAAAAAGGATAAACAATGGCCCTATTAGGTCTATCTAGGTTTTCGATTTTAAACTCAGTAATTACGTCGCCCGCTTCAATCCCTGTTTTTTTTGCTATACCATTCCATTTAAGAGTATCTATGGTCATTCTACCTTCCTCATCAACGATATTAATGCCGTAATCCTCTAGTGAATAATTTTCGATAAAACTGTTCTTTTTAATTATAAAAAGTTTGTATCTATCGCCATATTCTGTTCTTCTCGTTATTTTGATATGAACATCACGATCTGGTTTTAAATTTACTAATTTCAAATTATTTAATTGTAGTTCGGAATATTCGTATTTGGGATAAAATTTATTAAGCACATAGTCAGGTCTAAATAGCGAGAAGGAAATCAGAAGAAAAATAATTATTTCATACCATCTCAATTTATTTATAAACCAGCCCTGTGTTGCTGACGAAAAAACAAGTATAGCTAACAATGAGGTTCCTAATACCATTAAACCATGCCAAATATTTGTAATTCCTATAAGCAAAAGTTCGTTGTTAAATATAAAAACGACTGGCAATATTGCAGTTCTCAGTTCATACCAGAACGCTTGGATACCTGTTTTTATAGGATCTGCTTTCGATATTGCTGAAGCCGCATAAGATGCTAAACCTACTGGTGGAGTAACATCAGCCATTAAGCCAAAATAAAAAACGTATAAATGTACTGCTATTAATGGAAAAACATATCCAGAAGCACCCGCTACCTCTACAACAACATGGGACATTAGAGCCGCGACCACAAGATAATTTGCTGTCGTTGGTAGACCCATGCCTAAAACGATACAAAGGAAAGCGGTCAGCGCTAATAATATAACTATGCTGTCCCCAGCAATTGCCTCAACAACTACAATTAAATTATTGCTTAATCCAGTAGAAGATACCGCTCCAACAATAATCCCTGCTGTCGCAATTGCTATTGATACGGTAATCATATTAATTGCTCCCTTTTCTAAACCAGCAATTATTTCGTTAACACCTAATTTTAATCCATCAATGGGACCGAGACTATTTTTTTTTGCTGTTAATATTTCTCGAACAATAATAATAACCATTAATGAAAGAATGGAATAAAATACTGATGAGGCAGCTGTCCATCTTTCAATCAAAAGAAGGTAGATTAAAATAAAAATTGGAATTAAGTAATGAATTCCATTCAAAAAGGTTTTCCCAAGAGGTGGGATCTGATCGTCTGG
>Ga0187827_10003205_pt1 | contig 21436 bp, 16 predicted proteins | sample ETNtaG_39_FD_167969 | JGI IMG/M metagenome (GOLD analysis project Ga0187827, IMG submission 167969) | Marine microbial and viral communities from oxygen minimum zone, Eastern Pacific Ocean - ETNP2014_SV_150_PacBio MetaG (Illumina Assembly) | ecosystem: Environmental > Aquatic > Marine > Hypoxic... | reverse complement strand
AATAGGATGTGGTTCTCTTTGTGAATATGAATATGAGTATCTTTCTCAAGCAGTGCTAATTCTCCGAACAGTGCACGATATGTATTGCAAGCCTGAGGGGGAGGTGTATACGAGTTGGACAATTCATTCAGTTTGGATAGTGCGGCCCCTGCAGAATGATGTTCCATGAACATAGCTCGAATCGGGTTTTGTACACTATGGCAGTGCATTTCTGGTAATTCCGTTGCACTATCCAATTGCCTAATAAGAGGAAATAATATTCTCTCTTCTTTCATCAGATGTGGTTCCAATTCAGCTCTCAATTCAGCAAATACTCTCGCGATTTCCACTAATGAGGGATTGTTGCCGCCATGAACTCGAGCCACTTTGTCTGCATGAGCACTGATGATAGGAAGGTTTTCCTGAAGGAATCGATGATGGGTTGATTCGATGTGATCGCACAGTTCAGTTGCAGTCATCTTCTCAAATTGGTCTCGCTCAGATTCACTGTTCATGGAATCGATTGATTGTATTTCTCGGGCGACCATTTCTACCTCTATGCCCTTGTCTTTGCATACCTGGGCCAAGGGCTCTTGGCCACCACAACAAAAATCGATATTATATTTTGAGAGCACAGCTGCTCTAGCAGGTAATTCTGACACGATGTCACATACTCTGGCGCCTGCAAAATCTGTAGTTGAATCTATTTTCATCTTGTTCATTAATCCGAGTGAAGTGCCCTTGATTCAGTTTTCGTTTACATGTTCGGAAACTATGTGGAATATTTGAAAGAAATAGGGAGGGTGTGTGTTGTTCAAAACTTGAAGACGTCAATACATGTTCGGGAACAATTCAACCCTCTACTTAATGCTCAACATTTTTGGGGAAGGTATCTTGGAGGTAGAAATTGCAAACTCAAACGATACTCTAGCGGGATGGCGAGAGCAGAGTTTGGAAGAAATATTTTGGTTGGCAAGAGAAGTCATCGACGACCCCGAATGGCCTACTGTGAAGAAATGGAGAGAAATGGGGGGGAAGACTCTTGGGCATTTTCAGGTTTATTTTCCCGAAGAGATTGCTCATGCTGTAGGAATGCTTCCGGTCAAAATCGCTGGGGCGTCTGCAGAACCAAGGTTGGCAGAAAGCAAGTTCGGCTCTTACCTCTGTTCGATAATTAAAACCAGTTTGGATCAAGTACTCAGTAATCGAGTTGAGTTAGATATATTCATCTCCCATCCTATCTGTGATACAGCTCGGAATTTGGCAGCAGTTTGGGGTCGAAATTTTTCATATCCATGCCAGATTCTCTACTTGCCTCAGAATCCCAATTCCGAATATTCGAAGCAATATCTGACTGAAGAATATGAACGGCTGACTTCAGTAATAGAAGAAGTAGCAGGGAAGAAAATCACGAAAGAAGCCTTGAGTAATTCAATCGATGTATTCAACACAAATCGTCGATTGTTGAGGAGTTTGTATGATCTCAAAAAGAATACACCATGGAAAATCAGCGCTGATGAGGCATATTCACTTGTTGCTCTTGCTAGTTTCATGCCGAGAGAAGAACACAACGAGTTGATGGAATACACTCTGGGGCTTCTTGAGACGAGACCTTCTCGAAAGCAAGATCGAATAAGAGTCGTCTTTGAAGGAGGTTTCTGTGAACAACCACCACTCGATTTGATTCGAACGATTGGGCGCTCTTGTTATGTTGTGGATGATGATTTATTGATTGGATTGAGATGGTTGTTGGAAGATGTTGAAGCCGGTGAAGATCCTTTGGCTTCATTGGCATCTGCATATATTGAGAGTTCATCCTATAGTCCAGTACAACACGATCTCAACAAGCCAAAGGAGAAGATGTTGCTAGAACGACTGAGGAATTCTGGAGCTGAAGCAGCGATTGTAGTCGCTGCCAAGATGTGTGAGCCGGGACTGGAAGAACAGGTGAATTATATCGAAGTCTTGGAAAGCGAGGGCATACCATTCTTCATCAGCGAATTTGAAGAGAACATGACCTCCTTTGATCACTTGGAGATTCAATTAGAGACATTTGTGGAGAATATAATGTTTGATTGAGGTATTGATATGAAAGAAATGAAAGATCATGAATTATGGCGTCGTGGAAACCGAGAAGGTTCTGAGTTATTCAAGAAATGGTTCAACAATCTGAACGAAGCAGCACTTGCTGGTGAGCATGGAGCCTATGTATTCGTGATGGGAAGCCTTGCCGAAATATTGCACTCTTTTGAAATGCCTATTATATTCCCAGAAATAACAGCATTGCAGACCGCAGTTAGACATGAAGCCGCAGAATTACTCAATGAAGCGGAAGACCATGGCTACTCTCCAGACATATGTGGTTATGTCAAGGCTGATTATGCAATTCAAGCAAGAGGCGGTGAACATCCAATGGGTCAACTCCCACGCCCTGGGCTTGCGATTCTAACCAATGCTTGTAACACGTACCTCAAATGGGGTGAAATGTGGGAGAGAATGTTCAAAACGCCGCTATTCACTTTGGATGTTCCAGGTACACGAGAACATGGAACTCAGACGTGGCAGGGTGACGAACAATTCGAAAAAGAACGGAAATATGTACTGGTACAGATACAGGAATTGATAAAGACCTGTGAAGAAGTCACAGGGAGAAGTTTCGATGTAGAAAAGTTGAGAGAAGCCATGGCATATTCCAATAGAATGTCTGCAGCGTGGAAGAAGATAATTCAGTTGAACCATTCTAGACCAGCTGTTTTCAATGCAATATCAGATGGGACCGCTTATCTTGGTGTCAACAATGTTTGGCGAGGTACTTTGGAAGGAGCGGAATACTTTGAGAGGTTGCTTGAAGAGAAGCAATGGATGCATGATAATGGGATTGGGACTATGGAAAATGAAGAACATCGCTTAGCCTTCATCGGGGTGCCCTGTTATCCAATCTTCCGCGAATTCTCAGAGTTATTCACTAATTGGGGTGGGATATTTGTCACTTCTACGTATATGTGGTTTGCATCTGGAGGAAATAACCTTGGATTCCAATATGATCTTGAAGACCCTCTTGCCTCCTTGGCTGAGGTCACTTTGATCCATGTAAGAGATGCTATGGATTCCATGTTCCATCCACATGATATCGTTGTCAAGAATATGGAAGAGATGGGAATTGAGGGTGTCGTATATCATCCAATCAAAAGCTGTCGCACAACTTCTACAGGTCTTGCAGATAACCGAAGAACTTTGATGGAGATGACTGGTTTACCCAGTCTCTTCATTGAATCTGATATGATGGATAAACGTGTGGTTTCTGTAGCCCAAATGAAGAACCGGATTGATGCTTTCTTTGAAGGCATGCGAATGCGAAAGAATAGCAATACAGTGGAGGTGTTGAATTGAAATATTCCGCAGGAGTAGATGTTGGTTCCACTCAGACCAAAGCTGTTGTCATTGATGAGAATCTCAAGATAGTTGGCAGAATGCTCATCGATACAGGATCAGATGTCACCAAAGCAGCAGAACATTCCTATGAATTGGCCCTAGAAGATGCAGGATTGTCAGCCGAAGATGTTTCATTCGTCGTAGGTACAGGTTATGGGAGATATAAGGTGAATTTTGGCGATACTCAAGTGACTGAGATATCTTGTCACGGAAGAGGAGCGATTCATATGTTCCCAAACACTAGAACAGTTCTTGATATGGGTGGTCAAGATACAAAGGCCATCTCATTGAGTTCTTCGGGTGAAATAATAGATTTCTGTATGAATGACAAATGTGCTGCAGGAACTGGACGTTTTCTTGGGGCTGCTGCAAATGCATTGGATATCCCTCTACCGGAATTGGGCCCTACGGCCCTGAAAGCAACGAGGCCGGTGCGAATAAGTACAACTTGTACTGTATTTGCTGAAACAGAAATTTTGTCCTGGTTGGGTAAAGGGAAGAAAATTGAGGACGTATTGATGGGGGTGCACCAGTCGATAAGTGCTCGTTCCATAGGTCTCCTCCGTCGTGTTGGTATCAATGAAGAATTGACATTCACTGGTGGTGTAGCGAACAATCGTGGCATGGTCGAAGTCCTCAATCAAAATTTAGGTCTTGAAATGAATGTCAGCGACAATTCTCATTACATGGGTGCTCTTGGAGCAGCATTATTCGCTATGGATCAGATTGTAGTTGTTAAGGAGGTGCTCAATTGAATTATGTTGCAGGTATTGATGTTGGCTCCACATATACAAAGGCCGTGATTATGGATAGAGAGGGCAGTATGATTGCTAGAACCATTCTTCCAACAGGTTTCAAATTGGGAAATGTCGCTCGTTCGGTCTTTGATGCAGCACTTGAACAATCTGAACTTGGGGAAGAAGAAATAGGTTATGTCATATCTACTGGATATGGAAGGCACCAAGTAGATTTCAGAGATGTTACTATCACAGATTTGACTGCAGGAGCTAGAGGGGCGCATTATCTATATCCAAACACTAGAACAGTGCTTGATATTGGTGGCCAAACTATGAAAGCAAGCAAACTTAATGAAAATATCAAAGTCAAATCCTTCAGATTGAATGACAAATGTGCGGCAGGCACGGGGGCATTTCTTGAAAAGACTGCACGCTACATGAATTTCTCGACTGAAGAGATCGGTGCACTTGCAGAGTCGTCGACAAATGAAGTAGTCATATCAGGAGTCTGCGCTGTCTTCGCGGAATCTGAAGTCATCAATCAATTGTCAATCGGCTCATCCCCAGCAGATATCATGTATGGCTCCATGGTTTCTCTAGTGGGTCGCTCAATGCAATTGATGCGTAGAATCAAGATGGAATCTGAATACACCCTTGTTGGAGGAATAATGAGGTTCCCAACCATGGTAAAAACATTGGAGGAGAATCTCGGAGAAGGGGTCAACATCCCTGAAGGAAATATGCCTCAATTTGCAGGGGCCATCGGTGCTGCTACGCTTGCTTTGCAGCGTTTGAAGAAGCTTGAGATGAAGGCTTGAGTGTCCTCTTCTTCTCATATTAAGGTCTGAGAGCATCCGTGCTATGACCCCCACATGTTCGGGCATTAGATTGAGAGGATAGATAGATTGGATTCAGGTAGGGCGATTATTTGGATTTTTTACCAAAGGTCAGAACTGAAGATGGCATTGCATTCATCGAGATTAACAATCCTCCTCTGAACATCATTGATAATGGAGTGATTACAGCCATCCTATCAATTCTCGATGAAGTAGAGAGTGATCCAAGTTGTCGAGCCTTGGTATTATCTGGAGCAGGAGAAAAGGGGTTCAGCGCGGGAGCATCGGTAGAAGAACATAGACCTGAACAAGCCCCTGATATGATTAAGCAAATGGTGAGGCTGTTTGAACGATTGCACAATACTCCATTGGTAACTCTCGCCGCAATTCATGGAGTCTGTTTTGGTGGTGGCGCTGAACTTGCCCTTGCCTGTGACTTCATCGTTGCCAGCGAAGATGTCAAATTCAGCATTCCTGAAATTACTCTGGGTTGTTATCCACCGTTTGCAATGCTACAGTTACCAACACAGATTGGTAATAGAAGAGCCAAAGAGATGATTCTCAGTGGCAAAGGAATCAATGCGGAAATAATGTCTTCATTCGGTCTTGCCAACTTGATTGTTCAACGCAATGAATTGATAGAGGCCGCAACTGGATTCTTGCAGAAGATTCTCATCAATCCTCCAGATATTGTTTCGTTGACTTTGAAAAGAATGAGAATGCTGGAATCCTCCAATTCATTCTCAGATAATCAGCAAATGGGTCAACTATTTCTAGAGGATTTGATGTCTCATCCAGATTATATTGAAGGAATCACTTCATTTTTAGATAAACGCAAACCTGCTTGGGGGAATATGCGTATGAAAGAAAAGCGATAAAGGAGTGGGGATAATGACTACTTTCAATGTTCTAGGATGGGAATTGCATGAAGTTGGTAAGCCACCAAGAAAAAGGCGTTGGCAACTTAACACCAGTGACCTTCAACCCGATGAAGTAATCGTTTCCATCGCAGGTTGTGGTGTATGCCATACTGATCTCGGATTCCATTACGACGGTGTACGCACAAAACATTCCCTGCCGTTGGTACTTGGACATGAAATTTCAGGAACTGTTGTTGGTTGTGGAAAGGAGGCAGTTAAGTGGAATGGGGCGCAAGTCATTATTCCTGCAGTTCTTCCTTGTGGTGAATGCATAGATTGCAACTCTGGACATTCCAATGTTTGTCAACATCAGATTATGCCAGGTAATGATGTGGATGGAGGTTTTGCATCTCATATACGAGTACCCTCACGTTGGTTGGTAAAGATTCCTGACAACTATCAAGGTGATATTGCAAAACTTTCTGTCGTGGCCGATGCCATCAGCACTCCTTGGCAGGCTCTTTTGAGAGCCGATGTTGTGGAAGGGGACACATGTATCATTGTAGGTTGTGGAGGTATTGGTGGATATTGTGCACAACTTGCCTCATCGTTGAAAGCCAATGTCATTTGTATCGATGTTGACCAGAGAAGATTAGAATCAATGCATGCGCTTGGCTTCACTCATTCACTCAACTGCACTGAAAAATCAAGTAAGGAAGTGAAGAATTATTTGAGGGAAGTGATAACTTCCAATGGATGGGGACACAGTGGTTGGAAAATATTCGAATGTAGTGGGCATGTTGATGGTCAGACTCTTGCATTTGAATTGATAGGCCCCTCTGGAGTATTGGCGATAGTCGGTTTTACCATGAGTAAGGTGAATATTCGCCTCTCAAATCTAATGGCTCATGATGCTAGAGTATTCGGCAACTGGGGGTGTCAACCTGAATTGTACCCGGAGTTATTGGAAATGGTGGTATTAGGAGCAGTTGATCTTGATAATAGCACCCAATCATTGCCGCTCTCTGAAATCTGTGAAGTCTTTGAGAATGCACATGATGGCAAATACGATCAACGAGTAATTTTGATACCGGAAAATGATACAAATTAAGGTGTTTCGATGAACAGTATGATGATTTTGACTGCCGAACATGATCTCATCCTTGAGGCGTTATCAGTAATGGAAACTGCCATCGAATTGGACAGAAGAGGCGTAGATATTGGCGATAATACCTGGCAGATATTTGTTGATTTCATCTCTGATTTTGCAGATGAATATCATCATGCCAAAGAAGAAGGAATCCTTTTTCCAGCATATTGTAAGAAAGGTATGAGCTCTGATTATGGTCCTATTGCGATTATGATAAGAGAGCATGAACAAATTCGTAGATTCAGTAAGCGGATGGAAGAGGCGTTGGTACTAGGTCCCCCTTTTGACAATAGCATGTGGATTCCTGCTTCAAGATACATAGAGTATCTACGACTTCATATAAGCAAAGAAAATGAAATTCTATATCCAATTGGAGCTAATTTGCTTGATGGTGGTGACGAAGAGGAAATAATTTCTAAATTCAATGAACTTGACGCAAGTTATGGAGCGAATACCAGTGAACATTTTCGAGAAATCATTTCTTCATTGAATGAGAACATGACTTCAATAATAACCCAACTAGATTGAATTACTGATTGAGAACAGAATTACGGAACAAATGATGATTGATATGCCAATAAACAAACATACCCTAGCAGAACATAGCGATTTCCAGCATCTGAAGATGGAATATAAACCCATCAGAAGTCCTGCTGGTGAAGAAATTGATGACCTCTTTGATGCATGGATATGGCTTGATAATCCTGCTCAGTATAATTCCTATACCACGGCGATGCTACGTGAATTATGTTTGGCCCTGGATCTTGCTTCAACTCGTGCAGATGTCAATTGTGTAGTGCTTACTGCAGTAGGAGACAAGGCTTTCTGTACAGGGGGAAACACCGTTGAATATGAAAATGAATATTCTTGGAGGCCACAAGAATACAGGACCTATATGGGCCTGTTCAATCGTATGATTTCACTGATATTAGAATGTGAGAAACCGGTCATTAACCGGGTCAATGGTATGCGCATTGCAGGAGGCCAAGAAATGGGCCTTGCCTGTGATTTCACAATTTCCTCGGACCTTGCAAGATATGGTCAAGCAGGGCCAAAACATGGTTCAGCACCTGATGGAGGTTCAACCGATTTTCTTGACCTCTATGTTGGATATTCTCGAGCGATGGAATCATGTATTCTTTGTGAACAATGGTCAGCACACAAAGCAATGCATTTCGGACTTCTGAATGAAATCGTTCCAGTACTGCGTTCCCCAGAAGGAGAATGGGTACCTAATCCAATGGTTCGTCTTGACTGGGTGGATGAAACCACTGGTTCTATCGTCTATGGCGACTTCCTTGAAGGTGAAGCCAAAAGTGCAGGGAAAGCACGGATGCAGAGTTGTGAACTTGATCTGTCTAAACTTGATGAAGCAGTCGATGGTCTTTCATGGAAGCTTCTCAATACATTTCCTGGATGTACACGGAAAACTTTGACCAGTATCCGTAAGAAGAAGTTGCATTGGTGGGATGCGAATCGTGAAAGCAACCGCGAATGGTTAGCATTGAATATGGCAGTTGAGGCAGCAGCAGGCTTCCGCGCTTTCAACATTGGAGGGCAGCATAAGAAGGATGGAAGCCGAACCCCTCGTGAAATAGACTTCATCAAAATGAGGAGGGCCATTGCAAAGGGAGAACATTGGTCTTCAGAGTTGGTAGAATCATGGATGTACAAGGGGGATTAAGTCATTGTCTATTGAAATAGATTTGTCTGGGAAAGTGGCGTTAGTTACTGGTGGGAGTACGGGAATCGGGCGTGCAATTTGTCTTCGGCTGGCAGAAGCGGGAGCGAATATTGCTTTCACTTGGTCTCCTGTTGAAGAAGCACCACTTGAATTGTGCCAAACCCTACGTGACCTTGGAGTAAAGGTCCTTGATTTTCAGGCTGATGTTTCTGATAATGATATGGCAGTGGAGGTGGTTGATTCGATAGTACATGAGTTTGGAGAATTGGATATGCTGGTTTGCAATGCCGGCATCAGTAAAGATTCGGTATTGTGGAAAATTGATAATAATGATTGGAGAGAGGTTATTGCTGTGAATTTAGATGGTGCAATAAATCACCTGATTCCATTTTCGCGTCTGGCAAGAAATAATCCTAAACCTAGATCCATTGTTCTTATTTCATCCATCAACGCTCTTCGTGGCAAGAGGGGCCAGGCAGCCTATGCTGCTTCCAAGGCAGGACTCATAGGACTTGCACGTTCAGCGGCAAAAGATCTAGGCCTTTGGCAAGTGACCTGTAATGTCATTGCCCCAGGTATGGTCGATACAGACATGATTTCTGGGCTTTCAAAAGAAGTCATTGATAAAGCCAAGAGTGAGACTCTCGATGGACGCATCGCTACTCCAAGAGAGGTTGCAGATGTAGCACTATTTCTTTCATCAGATATGTCTCGCCACATCACTGGTGTTGTGATACCTGTCGATGGAGGACAATTACTCTGAGGAGAGAAATATGACAGTTACACACCCGATTGAACCATTCTGGATAAAGTGTATCGAAGATATTTCACTCAATACTCTTGATGACAGAAGAGAGTACCAATTTCACTGGGAAATGAGGTGAATAAATGGCATATGAAAGAGTATTCATCCCGTATGGGGCCTATTGGAGTACACCATTTGCTCGTTGGCAAGGTAGCCTTGCTCAACACCACTCATTGGAATTGGCAGCAGAGGTTGGCTCTGCGGCGTTGGAAGCCCGCAATATTGACCCTGGTGTATTCGATGGTTTGGTATTGGGCACCACCGTACCCCAATCGGCTTCTTTCTATGGTGCGCCATGGGTTGCTGGAATGATTGGAGCTCCCACGATCACAGGACCCACTGTGTCTCAAGCCTGTGCTACCTCGGTACGTATGCTCTCTCTAGCAGCACAAGAGGTAGAATGTGGCGTTCGAGAATGTTTACTCAATATTGCTGCAGATCGTACCAGTAACGGCCCTCACATCTACTATCCAAACCCTAAGGGAATAGGAGGAATGGGTACCACTGAAGATCCAGTATGGGATAATTTCGGACGCGACCCGTGGGCTAAAGGAGCAATGATTTCTACAGCTGAGAGTGTTGCTGTGGAAGTAGGAATCACCCGTGAAGAGCAGGACGCAATGACCTTGTTGAGGTATTCGCAATTTGAGGATGCACTTGCTGATGATGCGGCTTTCCACCGCCGGTACATGGTGCCCGTAGAACTACGCCGAGGCCGCCGCGTAATCGGTTCTCTTGAGCAAGATGAAGGTGTTCACCAAACTACCGAAGAAGGATTGGCAGGCCTTCGTTCAGTGGTAGAAGGAGGAGTAGTTACTTACGGAGCACAAACTCATCCTGCTGATGGTAATGCTGGCCTAGTTGTCTGTAATGAAGAACAAGCAAAGGCTTTGAGCAGCGATCCAGGAATCAGTATCCAAATTCGTTCTTTTGGAAGTGCTCGCGTTGACAAAGGCATGATGCCCATGGCTGTAGTTCCAGCCGCTCAGAACGCTTTGGATTCAGCAGGAATCACCATCAAGGATTGTAGTTGCATCAAAACACACAACCCATTTGCAATCAATGATGTCTATTTCTGTCGTCAATTTGCTCTTGAACCTGAATCAGTAAACCGTTTCGGCTCCCCTCTTATTTGGGGTCATCCTCAAGCCCCAACAGGCCTACGCGCAGTAATAGAATTGATTGAAGAATTGGTGATTGTTGGTGGCGGTATTGGTTTATTTTCAGGCTGTGCCGCCGGAGATTCTGCAATGGCGATAGTATTGGAAGTAAAGTGCTGAACGGGAGAATATTGAGCCTGCTCTTGAGTAGCATCTTGGCAGGCAGAAATTATTGTAGCCTCAGATGATTTCTTCGCTCTTGAAGTGTGAAATTTCACTATTGCTGAAGCCTGCTTGAAGTAAGATTTCCTCAGTCTGTTCACCCAGTTTCGGAGGGAATGGCAATCCTTCGTCTTTCTCAATTACTCTAGACGAAGAGGTGGTTAAGGGTGCATCAAAGGCAGATGGGGTGAGGGGAATTTGGCTCCCGTCTGGGGAAGTAGTATGCAAGAGATATTCGGCAATACCTTCCAAACCTGAAGTCACCTCAACCCCGTTGATTGGGGTGGCTACCAGCCCTGCTGATTGCCAGTCAGAGAGGATGTCTTTGTGCGAACGGGTGCGGGTAAGGCTGGTGATTTCAGCATCGATCGCTTCTTGCTCAACAATGCGCCCTTCATTGGTAGTGCGCGTTTGGGATTCTAAGGATGACATCCATGGAATACTTACTAGGCGTCTCCATTGGTCATCGCTACCGATGGCAAGAAACACCCAACCATCGGTAGCAGCATAGGAATTCACCGGACCGAACATAGGATGCCGATTCGCGTGTCGAGCGAGCCGTTCCTTGGATACGCCCATCGTCGGCAACGGTAATTTGGTTGGTAACCAAGAGACTGCACAACGGGCCATCGAAATATCGATTGGATCGACACCAACATGAGTTTCACCTCTAAACAAGGCAGCATCTCGCTGCCAAAGTGCAAGGCAGACAGCGGTGAATGTTTGTTCACCGGCTAGCAAATCTATCATTGGGACCCCAGAAGTGAGAGGTATCCCCTCCGCCTCTCCAGTGAGGGACATGAATCCTAGTTCACCCTGCATCGCTGGGTCATAGCCTGGCCGGTTGGGATGGGCTATACCCCAAGCAGAAAGCGAGGCCCAAATCAGTGTAGGGTGAGCTGCCTGTAGTCTCGCTGCATCAATGCCAAGTTTTGTGTGGTTGGCTGGCAAAGTATTGACGCAGAAGACATCGACATCGAGTCGCTGTATCAATTCCACTAGCAAATCTTGCCCCCTCTGGGTGGAAAGATCGATGGTCAGTGATTGTTTTCCGGTATTTGAGGGAACAAAATAGGCGCAGCGGTCCTCTCCTCCAACTTCAGGACCGATGAATCGATTCGGATCGCCTCGTCTTACACCATCGCGGTGCGGCATCTCTATGCGAATCACCCTCCATCCCATGCGTATCATCCGCTGGGTACCATGTGGTAGGGAGAGACCCTGTTCAAGCGAGATGACCAAAGGCACATCCTTCACTCACTCACCTCCTCCTGACTCAACCTAGCATCATTTGGTGCTGGCTTAGATGTGACGGGCAGAGGGAAGTCGGTATTAGGTGCAAGGTTGGCAATAGAAGGCGGAGTGGTAGTCCTTGCATCCACTCCCGCCCCGCGCATCGCCTGCAACACCACTTCCGGTTTGAGAGGTAATTGAGTGACCCATACCCCAGTAGCATGTGCTACAGCATTGACCAACGCCGCTGCGGTCGGAATAGCAGGAGCTTCACCGATGCCTTTGGCTCCATGCGGTCCTTCGGGGTCGTTTGACTCAATGAAATCTATCTGCACCGGTGGCATTTCAGAAGCACTGAGAAGATGATAATCTCGGAACGAGGGATTGGTCACACACCCATCTTGGAGCAATAGTTCCTCGGTCAACCCATATCCCAGCCCCATCGCCACGCCACCTTCAACTTGGCCGATGATACCAAGTTGATTGAGAACCTTGCCAACATCATGCACTGAAGTGACTTGCAGTGGGCGCACTACACCAGTCTGCATATCCACCTCAACTTCCACCACCTGCACTCCCCAAGCATATGAGGCTGAAACATCGCCGTGGAATTTTTCATCCTGATATTTTGAAGGAGGTTCGTAAAAGACCTGTACCTCCAGTAATTCATGCTCACCACTGAAATGTAATTCACGCACCAAACTATCAATGGTCATCACTTCTTCTTCGCTATTGCAGTTCCATACTGCACGTTGGCGCAGTGTCAAACTTTCCACTGGCATACCTACCCGTTCGCTAGCTGCGGTGAGCAATATTCTACGCACCTTTCTCGCCGCCTTGAGAGCAGAATTGCCAGCAATAAAGGAGGTGCGGCTGGCGTGTACACCGACATCCCAAGGAGTGAATCTAGTGTCGTCATTAGTCACACGGATGTCAACAATCTCCAAGCCGAGTTCATCGGCCACCAATGCTGCGAGTACGGTCTCTGAACCCTGTCCTATTTCTGTAGCTCCTGTTGACAAATGAACCTTACCGAAGTGATCGATAGAGAGTCTGGTGCCACATCCATCCGAGCGATAGATTTTCGCTCCTCCACCAACATGTAGCAGCGATGCGATTCCTATGCCTCTCCTAAGTACACCTTTGGGACCTAGAGGATTAGACAGCCCCCATTCTACTCGCTTATGACTCCAATCGGAGAGTTCTGCCGCTCGTTCTAGACAATTACGGAAGCCACAGGAGCGAAACACCATGCCCTGGGGTGAAATGTCTCCAACTTGCTGAGCATTGTCCAATCGTAGTTTGAGTGGATCGATTTCAGCTAGTGTAGCCAAGCGGTCGAGGTTTGTCTCCACGGCGAAAGTGGCCTGTAGGTTGCCATAGCCTCGGAAAGACCCCGCGTAGGGGTTGTTGGTCGCAACAGCTTGGGCGTGGAAAGAGGCGTGTGGAACGTGATAGAGTGAAGAAATTGTCTGCATCATCACGAATGGAGTAGTAGCTCCCCATGATGTAGCCCCTCCATTGTCAAGTAGGAATCGGGTGTTGCGAAAGGTGAGAGCCCCCTTATTGTCAATACCTGCTCGGATGCGAATAACGCTCGGCTGGCGGGTTGGTGAGGCGATGAATTCCTCCTCGCGGGTGAACAGAATACGCACGGGGCGTCTAGTCGCACGAGCGAGGAAGACTGCGATGGGTTCGTATGGGTATATGTCAAGTTTTGAACCAAAGCCACCACCGATGGTTGGTTGCACGACATGAATTCTCTCAGGCGTGACTCCAACAATCTTGGACAAATCACGGCGATAGAGAAAGGGAACTTGTGTTAAGGAATGCAGTATCAAGTCGTCCGCTGCGTCAAATTCAGCAATGATGCCCGAAACACCAAGACAGCAGTGGGTGACCCGAGCGAGTTCAAATTCGTCCTCTAGTATAGTTGACGATAATTCCTCTCCAACCGCCAAATCTCCATGAGACCAATCAAAGTCAAGGACAAGATTGCCATTATGTCGAGGATGGATTTGTCGAGCATCAGGATGTAATGCTTGATGGGGACAGAGTAGGGGCGTCATAGGCTCCAACTGTACATCGACTAAGGCCAGTGCTTGCCTAGCAGTCTCCTCGTCTTCGGCGGCCACAGCCACCAGTTCATCACGCTCGCAACGAATCACCCCCTTTTTGAGGGCGGTATTGTCTCGCCCATGTCCGAATGGAACCAAGGGGATGTCGTCAGCGGTCAGCACCGCGTGGACACCTTCCAATTCCCGAGCGCGACTAACATCTATACTGACAATTTTCGCACTGGCTACTCCAGCGCGCAGGATGGCACCATGCAGCATTCGAGGACGGATGATGTCCTGCAAATTTTCTGTTCTTCCACTGATACGCGCGGGCCCATCGATTTTAGGAATCCGCCTGCCAATGTACGGTCCGGAGTCTGTAGTGGTGGAATCTTCAGTCATTTATCCCACCCTCCTGTAGACGCTCGGCATAACGGGCCAGCCCTGCCATCAACCTCAGGTATCCAGTACAACGACAGATATTACCCTCAAGCGCTTTGCCTAGCGATTCAGTATCGCTCCCACCACCATTTCGGAAGTGGGATAGGGCGGTAATGACCATTCCAGGTGAACAAAATCCACATTGAACTCCTCCCTCGGATAGCATATCCTCCATTAGATCGTGCAGTTCACCCTGCGGACCCAACAAGCCCTCTATCGTGACAACATTCCGCCCTGCGCAATCAACCGCGAGGGTGAGACAAGATTGAATCGCCCGACCATCCACGAGCACAGAACATGCACCACATTCTCCCTCTTCACAAGCCAGTTTCGTGCCAGTCATTTGCTCCTGCTCACGCAGTAGGGAAACCAGTGACGTACCAGGTATGATATCCCTTCGAAATGGCTCTCCGTTAAGGGTGAAATTGACTTCTTGAGAGCCATTATGAAACTCGCTCGCGGTGCTAGGTGGTAATGGAGGAAACGCATCCTCGCCGTCAATCTTCCCTCCTTGACGAACGGTCATCTGATCGGTTGCCCCAAGTCCAGCAAAGCCAGGTGCGCCAATATTGGCGGCAATTGCGTCAAGGGCGCGATGGGTCAGCACCTCCACCAAGTGTCGTCTATGTTCTGCACTAGCGCGCACATCATCAATAGGAGAGCAAACTTGTGCCGCTATTTTAGCTGCCTTTGCATGGCCTTCAGCAGTTCCGAATCCACCATTGAGCAGTAACTGTGAGACTTCAGGCACGAGAATCGCAGTGGGTGCCACTGAGCCGAGTGCCAAGTTTGCACCGAAAATACCACCCTCTCCATCTGGCTCGATGGATAGAGTCACCGAAACGGTGGCAATGTCCTTTGCCTGTCGCCGACAGTGTTTTTCAAAGGCGACCCAACCATTCGCAGGGAACAAAGGCATCTCGATGCAGACGAGTAATTCATCATCGACTAAAGCAGAATTGCCAGGGGCAAGCCAGAACTCCTCAATGGGAATCCGCCTTAGCGCAATCCCATCTCCATCCCAGCGAGCACAGACAGCGACTGCTCGGTGAACAAGCAGTGGTCCAAATGTATCACCTGCAGGAGAGGAGTTGACTAAATTTCCTCCGAGCGTCGCAAAATGGCGGATTTGAGAGGAGGCGAAACAATCACAGGCTGCAACCAAAGCAGGGGCGTGGATGGATATGAGCGATGAACGTCGTATTTCCTCGATGCTAACCAACGCCCCCACGCGCAACATATCATCTGAGATTTCGATACCTGAAAGTTCTGCTATCGCACCTAGTCTGAACAGAATATCACGGGTTTCAGCATGAGGGTTTTGCAGCCAATCCAATCGCATTCTAGGCATTAGGTCGGTACCACCAGCCCAAATTTGAATTGATTGCCCCTGCGCTACGAGGTGAGAGAGTTCCCGCACCGCTTGGGAAAGTGAATCAGGAGCCACATGTCCTGTGAATTCCAATTTCCAATCCACCAGTCTCACCCCTATAGGGGAATCCGTTCATGACGGATCCCATGGCCCTCGCGCAATACCTCACAGACTTCACCGACAGTCGCCTCAGCACTTGCCGCAGCGAGCAGTGCTGGCATCACCGATACGTCGCTATCAATAACAGAGCGCAACTCGGCTAACGCCAACTTAACTGCCGCATCATCTCGCCGTTCCTTCCGCTCACCTAATCGAGCGCTTTGGTGATGAGCGGTCTGTTCGCTCCATGGATTCAGTTCTACTTGTGGCTGTTCGACGCCATCTGGATGCTGGTGGCGATTAACTCCGACCTGCACTTTTTGTCCTGCGGATATTGCTTGTGCCTCGGCGAATGCTTGTCTAGCCAACTTAGCCTTAAGTTGGCCTTCAGCAACCTGTTCGACCACACCACCAGCATTTTCGATTGCAGATAGTTCCTCGTACATCGCCTGTTCCATCTGATTGGTTAGAGTCTCAATATACCATGAACCGGCAAGTGGGTCGACAGTATCAGTCACCCCGGTCTCTTCGGCAAGAATCTGCATTGTTCGCAGTGAAAGTAGAGAGGCCCTTTCGGAAGGTATCGTGAACGCCTCGTCGAAGCAACATAGAGCCATCGTTTGTGTCCCACCGAGTACGCTGGCGAGGGCATAGTAGGAACTACGCACGAGGTTGTTTTCCGGTTCAAGGAAAGTTAGCCCACCACCACCACCACCGGCCATCATACGCATACGCATTGCTTTCTCATCATCGCAGTCGAGACGCTCTTGTAGCAGTCTTGCCCACAAGCGGCGAGCGGCACGAAACTTGGCAATTTGTTCAAACAACAGACCGTGGATATCGAAGTTGAATGAGAGGCGTCGAGCCACTTCAATTGGATCTAATCCGCGCATCTTTGCCCGATCAATATAGGTTAAGGCGAAAGCGAACGCCCACGCAATCTCTTGTACAGGATTTGCTCCAGATTCACGCAGATGGTAACCACATACACTGACTGGTGACGCCTTGGGAAGTTGGATGAGGCAATGTTCGATGACATCGTTGACCAGTCCCAAGGCTGGCTCGACTGGTAGAAACCAAGCCCCACGACTGACATATTCCTTCAACATGTCATTCTGCAAGGTGAGGCGTAGTACAGAGGGATCTAATCCTCGCCGGCGGGCGAGTTCGCACATCATAGCCAGCAGATAAGGTGCTGGTGCATTGATGGTGAGGGCGATTGAAACTTTATCGAGAGGTATTCCGGCGAAGGCGATGTCAAGATCCTCAACGCTGTCAACCGCCATACCTACGCGACCAACTTCACCCTCAGCGCGTTCATCATCGGAATCCAAACCCATCTGCGTTGGTAAATCGAAGGCAACATTGAGAGCATTCTGTCCTCTCTCAATCAGGAATCGGAATCGCTGATTGGTCTCCTTTGGAGTGCCAAAACCAGCGTATTGACGCATGGTGAACATCCGTCCACGGTACATCTGAGGGTGTATGCCGCGAGTAAATGGGAAACGACCAGGCTCACCCACGCCTCCAAATCCTCCAGTTTCCTCCACATCTTCAGGCCCATAGATTACCTTGATAGGAATACCAGATTCATGTAGTGGATGACGGTCATCATGCTCAGACTTGCCAAAATCCTCCTCCTCTTTGGGAGTGGCGCGGTGCAACGGGCGGCCGAGTCGCTCACCAAGTGATTCAAACCACTCTATGACTGCTTCAAGATCGGCCGAAGTAGGGAATATGTGGTCGACTCCCATATCGAGTAACTTCTTTTCATCCTCGTGTGGGATTGGCCCGCCAACCACCCACGCGGGAAGGTCGGGAATCTGCTGTTTGAGCAGAGGAGCCAGCCGGTTACAGAGTGAGAGATGTGCTCCCGAATACATCGATAGCCCGACTACTTGAACATCTTCATCAGCAGCGATACGGGCAATGTCCTCTACTTCGGCATGCAGGCCGGTGTATATCACCTCACAACCGGCGTTGCGCAAGGCGACGGCTAGTACCAAACCTGCTCGATCGTGCCCATCAAGCCCTGGTTTAGCAAGTAGAACTCGCAGTGCGATTGCCGATGGATTCAGACTCATTGCTCACATCTCCAGTTCTCGTGCTATACTGAGCAATAGCATCTCTGAGGTGCCCCCGCCGAAGAGAGTGAACCATGAATCTCTCAATATTCGCTCAACTGCATACTCTGTCGAATAGCCATAAGAAGCGAGTACACGCATCGCTGCTTGGCTTGCGGCCAATGCTGATTCGCTCGCTTTCCATTTAGCCATGCACGCCCGTCCAGTTAGCCCCATGTTGCCTAGAGGTCCAGCAAGTGTGGATTGTGAAGTAGATTCAATATTTTGGCTGGCTAGTTCTGCTGCTTCAGCCACAGAATCGACCAACGCTCGAGCCGCCTCCAGTTCAGCAGCAACCTTTGCCAGACGTAAACGAGTTGCTTGGAACTTAGTCAGTGTCCGTCCGAACTGCTCGCGCTCACCAGCATAGGTAAGTGCTTCTTCAAGAGCCGCCCGACCCAAACCCAATGCAAGGGCAGCGGTCTGAATACGGATTTCAACTAGAATTTCACGTAGTGCATCCATCCCTTCTCCCAGTGGCACTAATACCTGAGAAGCAGGGATAACAACATCATCTAGGAATACTTCGGAAGTTACCGACCCTCGAACTCCAAGTTTGTCCAGTTTCTGTCCCACGCTTAGACCAGTCTGGTCAGCAAGCACTAGGAATACTCCCAGTCCTTCAGAGTCTTCTCCACGTGCGAAAACAGTGAAAAAATCAGCCACTAGTGCTGAGGTGACCCAAGTCTTGCTACCGTTGAGTATGTAGTTTCCTTCATCATTTAGTCGGGCGCGAGTGGAAATAGCCCGCAGGTCTGAACCGGCATTCGGCTCAGTCATACAGATTGCACCTATCGATTCCCCTGCGATAGCCGGCGCTAGATACTCACTTGCAATCTGTGCATTTCCACCACGGTGAAGGAAGTGAGTTGCCATCAGGGATTGCATCAGGCAGGCTGTGGCCAAACTTCCCGAACCCCAAGCAATCTCTTCGATGGCGACTGCCAAAGCACGAAGTCCTAGACCACTGCCACCCACCTCTTCCGGATAGCGAAGCCCGAAGCATCCCAGCGCACCAGCCTGCTCCCAGAGATGTCGAGGGAACTCATCGGCGGAATCTATCGCGGCTGCTTCGGGCCGTACGCTATTGGCTGCGAAGTCGTGGAAGACATCGCGCACCTGTTCAATCAATGTATCATCAGTAGTCATCTCAATCGCCTCTAGTTCCAGTATTCTGTGGATCAGCAGTTCCAGCATCTTCTTCGGCAGGTATTGTGCTCCGAATCAAGAGACCTGTGGAATCAGGCAGCACGCCATAATTGGCCTTAGCGCCCTCGCCACTGATGTAACCTCTCACAAGGTCTTGTTCGATTAACTTGATGTCTCGTTCCTGCGGCATACCAAAACCACCTCCACCAGCAGCATCCATTGTCACCACATCGCCTGCTGAAAGGCGAGTCAGCCCATAGGGATTACACGGTTGCTGGTTAACCAAGAATTGACCTAGAGCCCCTGGCTGACCTCCGTTGAGACCTTCTGGTGGCAATCTGAAGCGCCCAGATTGTATCGCTAGATTAACCGGTCCCCGAGGGGCGTTTTCACCATCGGGGATACGGAATACTGTCCTTCGACCAAGTCCGCCTCGCCACCTTCCAGCTCCACCCGAGTCAGGGATTAGTTGGCGGCATTCGACGATGAGTGGCGTCTCACTCTCCAGTATCTCGACTGGTGTGTTAGCGCCATTGGCAGGGAAGATGTAGCAGTGCTCGCCATCTTTCCCCTCTCTCGCGCCCATACCTCCTCCGCGAATGACCACCGTGTGCCAAGAATCGCCTTCTTTGTCTTTACCATACATTACATTCATCGTCGCTGGTGTCCCACCGCTGGCAGCCAATACCTGATTAGGCATTACTGGGGCTAACGCACGGTAGATTACCTCAGTGAGGAAGTGTCCGACCTGCATTCGAGCAGCAACAGCGGCTGGGAATCGACAATTGAGGACTGAACCCTCGGGTACTATGAGATTTATTGGCGCAGCCGAGCCGTGGTTGTTCGGAATATCAGGATCGAACATGCTCTTGAGAGCCATGAAGACATAAGCATAGGTGAAGTTGTAAACCACATTTCCACCCCATCCAACTTCAGAAGATGAGCCCGTTAGGTCAACTGAGATCTCACTACCAGCAACCCCAACGCTAGCGGTGATGGTCAAATCAGATTCCCCCTCCCGCTGTTCAATGGCGACTTCCGAGGTGTAGATTCCGTCGGGAAGTGCGGAAATTGAGGCACGCATGCTCTGTTCAGTCCTTTCAATTATCTCATCGGCGAGGTCATCCAAGTCTTCCATTTGGTGCTCTTTGAGGAGGTTGCATACCTGTTCAGCACAGACATGGTTTGCAGCTATTTGTGAACGGATGTCACCAATCACCTTGTCGGGAGTGCGTACATTCCAACGAATCAGGTCTAGAATTTCCTCATTGGGAACGCCACCGGAATGCAGTTTCACCAGTGGGATGAAGAGTCCCTCTTCAAAGACATCCTGATTGTCAGATGCAACACGCCCACCGATGTCTGAATGGTGGAAGACGCAGGCGGTATATCCAACCATCCGTTGCTTGTAGAAAATAGGTGAAATCACGCAAACATCGTTCAAGTGACCTGCTAATGCCCATGGATCATTAGTGATGAGGACATCGCCCTCTTCGAGTTCTTGTGAAGACAATTGCTCCACTATATTCTTGATTCCCAAGGCCATGGCACCTGACTGACCTGGGGTTGCAAGGGTTCCCTGAGCTAATTCTCGTCCATGGCGGTCGGCGAACATGCAGGTGTAGTCGTGAGCATCACGCAGTAGACTGGAGAAGGCGGTACGGGCTACGGTCACGTCGGCTTGGTCAACAATGGATATCAGACGCCGCCAAAGAATCTCGAGGGTGATGGGGTCAAAGCGTTGGCCTATCTCAATCCCTCCCCAAGTCTATCCACAAGAATCCGTATCCATCAACTTTCACCACAGCCCGTTCGGGAATGATTACCGTTGATTCACGTTCCTCAATTATTGCTGGCCCCTCAATGACCTCTTCTGGTGTTAGAAGATAGCGATTGTAAACGGTGTGTTCAACGAAGTCGTTGACTAGACTAGAATAGGCCATTCGCACCCCTTTGATAGACGAGGGTGATGCCTGTTGTTGTGAGGCGATTCTAGGTAGTTCAAGCAGTTGCACCGGCAGACTGGTACGCACTCGCAAATTAACCAATTCAATCTCAGAATCGGGGTAACTGCGCCCATAGAGCCGTTCATAGGTATCATCAAAGAGTGAGCGAATTTGAGCAGTTCCAACATCATATACGTTGGCGGCAGGGAGC
>Ga0187827_10003203_pt1 | contig 21448 bp, 21 predicted proteins | sample ETNtaG_39_FD_167969 | JGI IMG/M metagenome (GOLD analysis project Ga0187827, IMG submission 167969) | Marine microbial and viral communities from oxygen minimum zone, Eastern Pacific Ocean - ETNP2014_SV_150_PacBio MetaG (Illumina Assembly) | ecosystem: Environmental > Aquatic > Marine > Hypoxic... | reverse complement strand
CAGAAGGATTTTTCATTATGCTGGATACCTGAATCTTAGATTATCCCTACTGAGTTCACTGATTTTAGTACATCCCATTAATTTCATATCTCTCTCTAACTCTGCCTTGTATATATTCAATGCTTTTTCAACACCTGCTTCTCCAGCCGCGGCTAGCGCATAAAGGTATAATCTTCCTCCCCCGCAAGCTTTAGCACCTATTGATAACGCTTTTAACATATGAGTTCCTCTATGAATCCCTCCGTCAATAATTACGTCTATCTCATCTCCAACCGTATCAACTATTTCAGCCAGTTGATCAAAAGAAGATCTTGATCCATCAAGCTGCCTACCCCCATGATTGGATACAATTATCCCCGTACATCCAATATCAATTGCTCGTCTAGCATCTTCCACACTCATAATTCCTTTAAGAGCAAAATGACCTCCCCAATCAGAACAAAGTTTTTCAGCATCCTTCCAGTTCATTGATTGATCCAAAAATTTGGAAAAGTAATTTCCAATTGACATAGGGACATTTGACAGTTCATTTACATGATCTTTTAGAAGTGGCAACTCAAATTTACCCCTGGTCATATAATTAATCCCCCACATGGGTTTCGTTACATATTGAAACAAGCTCGGCAACGTTATTCTAGGAGGCGAAGTAAAACCTGTTCTTAAATCTCTTTCACGATTTCCGGCAATATTTGAATCAACTGTCAGTGCCAATACATCAAATTTAGCTTCTTTTGCTTTTTGAAGAACAACGTCATTTAGACCTTTGTCTTTATGATAATAAAATTGGAACAGCTTGGGGGTGTCAATCAAAGATAATTCTTCGATAGGGATTGTGGATAGAGTGGACACACTAAACATGGCATTCAATTTTTTTGCTGCCTTTCCAACCGCTCTCTCTCCATCATAATGAAAAAGTCTTTGTAAGGCTGTTGGAGAACAATAAAAAGGTAAATCAAGTTTTTTCCCAAATATAGTTGTTGATAAATCTATATTTTCAGCTCCTCTCAAAACATTTGGAACCAAATCCACATCATTGTAAGCACTTGTATTTCTTTGATAAGTTACTTCATCCTCTGCCGCGCCGTCTATGTAATGAAAGATAGGAGATGGAAGTCTTTTTTCAGCAAGTTTTCTGAAATCATAATAGTTATGGCAGTGCTTTAATCTCATAATGGTACTTATAGTTTTTTAGCTGTTATTATTGTCGGTTTGGGCAGAGAAGATTTTAAGCGTAAATAAAAAAAATTACTAATGAATAAATGATTGGTTTCTATCTTTTATTTTTTTACCTAAAGTCTCAAATAATTTATCGAGCCTTAAATTAATAGGTCCTTCGTCTTCAGTTATTAGAGGTTTTTGTTGTTATCGAATGTAACCGGTCTTTAGGGCCATTGATAGGTTCAGTGATACCCTGATTTTCATGATGAACATAGTTGATCCTACAACTTATTGACTAAAATAGGGATTGGATAAGGCAATTAGCTACTTCGATTCTGGGAAAGGCTCCCCAACAAAAATCTGGAGCAACTTATCTAATACACAGGTAACCAACAACTAGATATAGTCCATGGATGAGCGAATAATACCTCAATCTGAAAATGAACAAAATAATTTAAGACCCGATCAGAAGCTGATGGAGAAACCAAGCAGGGGGTAAGAAACACCCTAAAAGGGAACTAATATTTCGATCCACAACATCATCAGGTATATATAATTGAACCTCAAAACGAGCATAAGAGACCGTCAAAGGAGATTATCTGAATGTCAACACTCCAAGGTATAGTTGATATACATGCTCATGCTGATCCTGATAAGACCTTTCGTCCGATCGATGTTTTAGAACTCGCGAAGTTGTACAGCGACCGGGGCGTCAGGGCAATGATAATCATGAACCATTATGATCCCACTGCAGGATTGGCCTATTTAGCCCAAAAATATGTTCCAAATCTGCAGGTGTTTGGTGGAATCGTTCTTAACCGCTTGGTTGGGGGGATTAATCCTCTCGCCGTGGAACATTTTATTTTAGTTGAGGGAGGTGTTGGTAGAGTTGTTTACATGCCGACACTCGATGCTGAAAATGAAATTCGGCACGATAACTCTTCGAGACCGTTTGTCCGAATCTCCAAAAATGCAGAGCTCTTGCCTGAAGTTTTGGAGATGCTGTCGCTTATTGCAGACCGGGAACTCATTCTGTCCACGGGGCATTCATCTCCGGAAGAGGTTCTGATGTTGATTCGAGAAGCCAAGAAGCGGGGGGTAGAAAAAATTTTGGCTATGAATCCCATTATACCTCCCATTAGCATGAACATTGACCAGATGAAAGAAGCAGCAGATCTCGGTGCACTAATTGAGTTCATCTATTACTCTGTCGGTAGGCCTGACGCGCCTGTTACTATGAGGCAGTATGCGGATGCTATCAAAGCCATTGGACCTGAACACTGTATCCTGTCAAGCTGTGGCGGTCAGGCATGGATGCCGATCCACACTTTCGCGTGGGACCAACTTTTCCGAGGTATGCGTGAGCATGGTCTGACAGAAGGCGAAATTGAACAGATGACCAAAGTAAATCCAGCACGCCTGCTCGATCTCGACTCAAACCAGTAGATAAATCCACTGGTTGGTTTGGTTCGTGGAGGGGCGAGTTCTGGGTGTTAGAATATACAAGAAAACCAACAACCAATTATCCGTTATTCATGTCCTTGTCTTCGTTAGGTTATCGATCAGTACAAGTTTGTAGCGAATATCTGTGGTGGGTACAGTGATACGATGACCTGATAGTGAACAAAAGCGACCGCAGATGGGTTAGGCGGATTAATAAATAGAGAGACTGTTCGAGCGCTAATTTTTCGTCACCGATTCCCAATGAATGGCTTCGAGTAAATAGTCTGATAGCAACGTTAAAAAGAAGATGACCACGTGTGGTCTGTTGAATTCCAATAAAGGGACCGGACTCCTGAAAAGCGGATGCCTATTTTATAGCAACTAGACTTTATAACTTTCGGAAAAATATAAAAAAAATTGAGTCGAAGTCCAATATTAGGTAACTCGGTACCTATCTATGTTAATAAATATCTATAATTATCTGACTAGAACAAAATTAAGGATTGAATAATGACACTCCCAAAAAGAATGAATTTCGGAATATTTCTCGCGCCCTTCCATGCCCCTTTCGATAATCCTACTTTAGCACTACAACGAGATCTAGATTTACTCGAGTGGCTTGACTATCTGGGCTACGACAATGCTTGGATTGGTGAGCACCATAGTTGTGGCTGGGAAACAATAACATCGCCAGAAATATTTATAGCTACTGCGGCAGAGAGAACCAAACACATCAGACTTGGAACAGGAGTAATTCCATTACCGTATCATCACCCTTTGATAGTGGCTAATCGAATGGTCCTTCTAGATCATCTGACCAAAGGTAGAGTGGCGTTGGGAGTTGGTCCAGGTGCTCTCAACTCTGATGGATACATGTTAGGTCTAATCCACGAGAATGCCCGACCTAGAATGGAGGAATCACTAGGCGTAATAATGAGACTTCTTACTGAAGATGAGCCATTTACATATCGATCAGACTGGTTTGAATTGGTAGATGCACACCTGCAACTTCGCCCTTACACTAATCCCCACTTCGAAATCATGGTTGCTTCCGCTCAATCGCCAATAGGAATGAAGCTGGCTGGAAAGCACGGACTCACGCCAGTATCTCTCACATTCGCCCGTTCCCCTGGAGGCTTCTATCACAATACTCTCAAAGATCTTTGGAATATCGCTGTCGAGTCTGGGGCCGAATATGGTCATGAGATGAAGCGTGAAAATTGGGGCCTGGTGCAACATGTATTCTTGGCCGACTCGAAGAAGGAAGCAATGTCGATCGCCCGCAAGAACTCAGGGTTACTGATGAGAGAATATTTTGACAAGGTGGTAGGCAACCCACCTATCGAAGGTCCAGCCGACCAAATTATCGACAAGATGGTTGATGAAGGTATTTGGTGTATTGGTACTCCCGATGACCTTGTGAACTCCATTAATCGTCTCGATGAAGAGAGTGGTGGTTTCGGTTCGTTCATTTTCTTAGCCACTGAGCTTGGAACTCACGAACAGATGAAATACAGTTATGAATTAGCTGCTAGGTATGTCATGCCTAAATTCCAAGGTACCACCACAAGTCTGGACATGTCTTTCAAGCTTTTTAAGGGTATGCGAAATGCTTTGGCAGAAGAAAGAGAGAATGCTTTAAAAAGCACAATCCGGAAGTATGAAAAAGAAAAAAAAGGGTGGTAAAAATAGCAATAGTACCAGTAAAATCAAACCAAAGAACATTTCGTGAAGAAGGAGATTTATCGTGAAATTGATTCCTTTTTATAAACTTTTTTTAACACTAACATTCATTTTGACCGGAGTTTTTTTTTTGACCACAACCGTGTTCGGACACGAAGATAGAACTGTCGGAAAATATAAAATTGTCGCAGGCTTCAAAAATGAACCCTCTTATGAAGGGGTTATGAATGCTGCTGCATTCAGAATTACCTCCACCCTTGAAAATCACGACCATTCCGAAAGTGAACATGAAAATAAAATCGATTTAGTTTCTCACGGTGCCATCTTCACCGCTGAAATCCCACCAGGCGGCCAATACGGGGTTTTTTTTGGAGAAGAATTCTCTGGCTTATCCATACCCTTCCATTCCCATCCTTCAGAGAATATAGGTATGATTATGGTTAAAGAATTGGACAAAAATTCTAACCAATCGCAAAAACATTCAGAAAGCCATATCATTAAAACTGATGGATCTGGGTTTGATTCACCGCATGTCGAAATATCAGTTGGCACAGAGGTTAAATGGGCAAATACTAGTACTGATACTCTAGTGATTATGAGTGGACTTCTTACTTTACCTTCAGGCGAAGCTGAAATGAAACATGATGGATCTCAATCTGTCTCCGGATATTCGTCTTCTTTGTACGTTGAAATTATATTCAGTGCAACAGGCGAAGGACGTGTTTTTCCATTAATTGAACTATCGGATGATCCTGGTCATTATGTTGCTGATTTTATACCTACTGCTGCCGGAAAATATTCCTTCAGACTTTTTGGTAACATAGGCGAAGACGAAATTAATGAAAAATTTATAGGAGGTGAAGGGACATTTGATGAGGTTCAACCTTCCACGGAAATACAGTTCCCGTTTGAGTTGGTATCCCAACGTGAATTACAAGCCTCGACAGTTGGGAACAAGGAATCTTACAATAAAATGTCTTCTTTGCTGAACAAAATGACGATTTTGGTAGTTATATCCCTAATATTAGGTGCTGTCGGGATAGGAACTAATGCCCTAACCTATCGGAAAATAATGAAACGCTAGCTATATGTATGTATTGCGGGAGTTTAGCTTACCGTATTTTCTACTCCATGGGATTGGAGTAAACCGGTATGATGAACTGATAATCTTCGCTTTTCTGGGTGGTATAGCCTTGGTTCTATTGTGCCTAAGCTGGAGGAAAGGGCGAGAGGAAAATAAGAAAAAACGGAAAAAACCCAAAAGGCCATGAAGGTATTTAATAAGACTGCTTTTGTACTGGTACTTTTTTTTATTGTTTTTGGTTTTGAGGTAAGCAGTAAAAAAGTCAGTGCCCACGCCAATCTTCTTCGGTCAATACCTGCATCATTAGAGGAACTACAGTCTTCTCCGGAGCGACTGATCATTTGGTTTACAGAGCCTGTAGACGCTGACTTTTGTTCTATAAAGATTTTTAACGAGGTGGGGGATAGTATGCCGACTGGAGGAATACAGCAGGACTTGACGGAACCAACAGTTCTATGGACTGAAATATCTGAGTTGCCAAAAGGGGTTTATACCGTACTGTGGAAAAATCTATCCTCCGTTGACGGTCATAGAGTTGTCGGTTCATATGTATTTTCAGTAGGTAACCCTCTATCTGAAAAGACAACTTCCAAATTTGAAAGCCAGCCGCTGCTCCAATCTAATTTTGATCCCGTTTTAAGGTGGATCTCATATATTGGTATTTCAATAATTCTTGGTGGCGTTATTTTCGAAGTGTTGGTACTTAACATACTTCAAACTAAAAATAAATTATCTCCAAAAACAAAGGTCAGCATATTCAGATCTACTATTATTTTTGGTCGATTTACTTTTTTAGCAGCCCTATTTCTGGTTTTTGCCCAAGTCGGATTTTTGTTTCAACAGGTTTCTTTAATTTCCGATGACTTCCAATTTGTGTTGGTTTCCACCCTTTTGATGGGAGGAGATTGGGGATTAATGTGGATGGTACTTTTTATTTCCTCAATTTTATTATTTGGGATTACAGCCTACCTTGTCTTCAATGTTGATATTGGACGCGTATATTTTTCTGTTTCTAGCTCTAGTCAAATTTCAATATTTTGTTTATTAATACTTGGATTAATTTACGTCATGGCAAAATCATTGAGCGGGCACTCTGCCGCGGTACCAGATAACTTACGTTTACTATCGATAACAGCGAATTTCTTCCATGCCATAGCTGCTGCAGTTTGGATTGGAGGACTAAGTTTCATGACCGTTCTTCATTCAAGAGTCTTTTTAGATAATGGTGGGAAAGGTATCAAAGAAATTCTTCGCCCGGTTACAACCAGTTTTTCTTTTCTTGGACTAACGTCTTTTATAACGCTTATTGCATCGGGTGTTTTCCTTTGGGTAATGCAAATTTCCACGTTTAAAGGTATGCGTTCACCATATGGTGCAGCCTTCATCACAAAAATGTGTTTAGTTTTGTTGCTGACTATTTTGGCTTTTATCAATGGATTTGTTTTGACAGACAAAGTAATAAAAAACTTTAGAAAATTAGGAATATTATTGAAGTTGGTCAGAATTGAGATATTTGTCGGATTAACCATATTCCTTGTAGTTGGACTGATGGCTAGTTTGGAACCCGGAGGTCAATATGCTAGCCGTGTTCTAAAAAGTTCTGATGTATTAAATTTTCGTGCTACTGAAGATGGAATTAGCTATGATGCAAGTATGGTACCTAGTAAACCTGGCATAAACCATCTAACGCTATCGATAGATTATTCAAGAAACAATAAAGCAAACAACATAATAGACGTTCGAGCACGGTTTAGGTATTTGGCAGAAGAATTTAATGAACCAATGGTTTCCCTTATCAAAAAAAAGAATGGGTTGTGGGTCCTTAATGATATTAATCTAAGTATTTCGGGAGACTATCGGATAGATGTAGTTATTCGACGGTCAGACGGTTTTGACGTCAGAGGAACACATAATTTCACGTTGAGTTCCCGAGAAAGCCGAAGCTCTCCAAAGTTTTTCGATTCTTTATATATATTTGGTATTATTTTGGTTTCATCCGCTGCAATACTTATTCTTATTAACCTAGGGATAAAAAAGTTAAAACCCAAGCTGGATAAGGTTTTAACAACCAAATGGACCATGATTAGTTGTTCGGTATTAATATTAGTTGGATTTACGGTCATTTTAGGTGCATTTATTAATGACAAAGAATCTCCTAGCGTTAATCCCGTTGCTATGACCTCTACATCTATACAGTCTGGGAAAGGTACATATTTTGACAGGTGCAGTTCATGTCATGGTGATAGTGGTAGGGGAGACGGGTTTCTAGCGGGATCCACTGTAAATACTCCTTCCGACCTTGGTGTGCATGTTCCAATACACACAGATTCAGAATTATACAAATTCATCTACTATGGGATTCCAGAGAGTGGGATGCCCGCTCAAAATAGCCTGTCGGTCGAAGAAATATGGAACCTTGTAAATTACCTACGATCTGTAACCGAGTAATTTTTGTATCTCGGGCTAGTGCCTAAACATTATCCGGTCAATAAATCTGGAATTACATCAACAACTAAAACTCCTCTATATCGAGATAAAATTGGATTTAACTATACTGCTATGATATACATGAGTTCAAATCAGATGATCAGATCAATTAAAACACAATTACAATATTCGAATGATTGATGAAAAACCTGAAATAATTGAAGTTCCCCTTGTTTTAGAAGAAGATGATGTTTGGCGAGTTCTGGGGGCCAAAGACAGGGTTGTTACTGAACTTCAAAGTGAGGTTTGCGAAGCTATCGATGAAGTGTCTAAATTTTCTATACCGCTTGCTATTTTTCAAAAAGTCGAAGTAGATACAATTGAGCCTAAGCGAGTGAAATTCCGGTCTGGAGCGGAAGTAAGTAATAAATTCGCCGCTCATCTTTTTCAGGGAGCTGAGGAAGCGTTTTTTGTGGTCGCAACTGTGGGTCCTGATATAGATTATAGAATTTCTCAACTCATTACAGCTGGTGACAATGTAGAAGCAATTGTTATGGATGCCGTGGGAACAGCTGCTGCCTTTAATACTTTCACTTATGTTTTGGATAGTTTGTTGTCGAGGACAGTATCCAGAGATTGGAAAATGGGGACGTGTTTAAGACCAGGACAAAGTTACTGGGATATTTCAGGTCAATCTGTAATTTTTGAATCATTATCAGCAGAAAAGATTGGGGTTAAATTGCTTTCATCCTCGTTCATGACTCCCCAGAAATCTCAGTCTGGAATCGTGCCGATTGGTCCATATCTCAAAATTGAGGACGATCCATCAAATAGTTACTGTCGTTATTGTAAGGCTTCAAGATGTCCTATGAGAGTTGAACCTTTTGATGGGGTAGTGAAGAAATGAGAAAAAGAGAAACTCGTTATTAAACAAAAATAAAATATTGCGGCGACTTGCATTTTATGCTAAACAAGAGAGAATTTGATTCACTATGAAACGGATATTGATATGGATTTAGAGAAATTAACTAAATATGTGGTAGAAGGTAAATCTGATGATGCTGAGGCATTCACCATTGAGGCTCTTTCCAAAGGAATGAACCCTAAAGATATCCTTAATAAAGGTCTCATACCGGGAATGGACATAGTAGGAGACAAATTTCAGAGCCGAGAATATTTCATGCCGGAGATGCTTGTGTCTGCTAAGGCTATGAAAAAAGCGATGACCCACATTAAGCCTCTGTTGTCCTCATCAGATACCAAGAGTAACTTTCGAGTAATTTGTGGAACAGTGAGTGGGGATTTACATGATATAGGAATCAGCCTGGTTGGAATGATGCTGGAAGGTGCGGGTTTTGAAGTGATATATCTTGGACCAGATAATACCGCAGATGATTTTATTTCTGCAATGGAAGAGAAGAAAGCTCAAGTGTTGTGTATGTCGGCCCTCCTAACTACCACTATCAAGAATATGGAGATAACTATCCAAAAAGCAAAGGAACTAGAAGTTCGCCATCGCATGCGAATTTATGTTGGAGGAGCTCCAGTTACCAAAGAATTTGCTTCTCACATAGGAGCAGATGGTTATAAACCTGATGCAGCTTCAGCGGCAAAAATGATTAAAAAGGAGGTTTTACTTAGTGCAAAAGATTAATGTAACAGATCTCCAAGTTTTGTTAATACCTAATCATAAGTCATCGACCTATCGTCGTTATCATTGGTACATAAGTAAACAAAGGAGATACCTTTAGATGGGAAATAGATTAACTCCTCGTGATAGGGTAGTAACTGCCCTAAATCGAGAACAACCGGACCGCATTCCAATTGACTGTGGAACGATTGCGAGTTCTGTTAGTAATATCGCCTATGGGCGACTGGCTAAGATTCTAGGGTACCCCAGAGAACTTGACCGTTCAGACATGAACGACCCCATTAATCCAGACCATGATCTGACACCTTGTAATGAAATTCTAGAGCTTTTTAGAATTGATACTCGCAGCGTTAGCCCAGACCAACCCATTGATTCCCAAGCCTTATCAAGGACTCAACTCGATGAATATACCTATCGCGATGAATGGGGAGTTATCTGGGACAGGCCTCGAAATGAAATCGGCCCGTACATGTATCGACATGGTCCTTTTCAAGTGGATGATGTCGAAATCGCTGATGTTGAGAAATACAATTGGCCAGATGCTCAAGAAAGTAAGCGCGTAGCTGGATTAAAGGATAAGGCGCAAAAACTTCATGACGAAACAGATTACGCAGTAGTAGTATCGGTTGGACACTCTTCAGTTGCTCCTTGCCAACGCCTCAGAGGATTTGCTGAATTTATGGAAGATCTTATACTTAGGCCTAAACTGGCTGAGGCGTTGCTCGAAAAAGTTACTGATGTGATAGTCGAATCCACCACTGCTATTTTGAAAGAAGCCGGACCGTATGTAGATGTCGTATCCTTTTCGGATGACCTAGGATTTCAAGATAGAGCTTATTTCAGAGAGGAAATGTTCCAGAAACAAATCAAGCCTTTTTTGGCTAGGTGCGTTGAGGCAATTCATGACTATACTGATGCAAAAGCTGTTATGCATAGTGATGGAGCGATCCGTGCCCTAATTCCCGATCTTATTGATATTGGAGTTGACGCTATTAATCCCGTTCAAACCACTGCTTGGAATATGGATCCTAGTCAACTGAAAGCCGAATTTGGTAAGGATCTTGCTTTTTGGGGCGCTATAGATACTCAACATGCTTTACCTTTCGGTTCAGTGGAGGATGTAAAGAAAGACGTCAGAAAAAAAATTGAAATTCTGGGATCTGGAGGCGGATATGTGTTAACATCTTGCCACACGATTAGAAGTGAAGTTCCTGCCGAAAATATAAAGGCTATGTTTGAGGCAGCTCATGAGTTTGGTCGATATACTTAATCTAAGTTATTAATGTTACAGTCCTGTACTTTCTTTGTGTCTGGCGTTATTTTACGGTGAACAAACTGTAAGGCACAGAATCTCTAGCCGTGGCCGAGGGCATGAGGTTGCAACTGTCATTATCAAGTGAACCTATAAATGGTTTTGAAGACCTGTTACATTTGTGTTAAGTGGGCGCTCTATTTTTACCGATCCTCCTATCAAAGTATCCAAAAAAAAACCAAGAGTGTCCGCTTTTTAATTTAACGGGTTGTACAACCCTTACGATCCTTTTAGAAGCGTTAATATAAATCAAATTGAGCCAACGGGTAAGATTAAACTGCAGATCTGCTGGTTACAAATAGTTTTGAATTGTCTTTTCTGGAATTTCGTTGATTGGTTTGATAAATCAACAGATAGTAGCATAATCTTTTGATCTGAATTTGACGGTTGCTAGAGTTAGTATGTTTGATTAAATTGATTGGTATTTTTGGACACTAAATGAGAAAAAAACAGTTTGGCAGTTATGCTCTTATATTTTGTTGTCGCTATTCGAGCGACGTAGTTGTGGGGGCTTTGGGAAGAGTTATACTGGAACCCGGTTGGTTGGTTTATGTCGGCAGCGCCTTCGGCCCCGGGGGTATAGAAAGCCGCATATCCCATCACAAACGACCATCGGATAATCCTCATTGGCATATAGATTACATAAAACCGTATGTTGATTTAGTAAAGATTTTTACGACAACCAAAAGAATTGAACATAAATTGGCCCAAATACTGATAAATTCTCCAAAGGCAAAACTACTGAAACGCGGCTTTGGATCTTCTGATTGTAACTGTAATACGCACCTAATTCATTTTGAATCCTTTTCCAGTATTGAAGGAATTATTAAACTGCTTCATTCGAGTTCCCTGAGTAGGCAAACATATACTGCGATCTGATAGTGAACAATAATAATATAACGCCGATTGGTTTGGTGAGCCATTAATAATAATGAGGGCACCATTCGCGCGTTGAGATTTTGTGAATTATTTGACTAAGGTTTTATAAACCAAATATCCCCAGCTGCAGATATTGCCAAATACGTTTTATATATGAAATAACAGCCAACTTTAACTTAGCATGTTAAACCTTCTTGATAAAATTTTAACGATGTTCTACCAAGTTTCTTATCTTCTCAGATAACGACCCTTTTTTAGGTATCATAACTGGAACATTTCGTCCAAAAAGATGTAACAGTAGGTCGATAGGTTGCCCGATAATCTCCGCGTCAGAATTGAAATCCTTTGAAGAAGTTGTGAACATCCATCTTTTGCAGTTTATGGTTAGAATATGGTCTCCCGAAGTGTCCCTAAACGTGGTTTTCCCATAAAGAGTTTTATACCAAAAAATCCAGGGAGCTATCTTGTTTAGACTCTCTTTTATGAGAATTTCACAGGGAGGCCTCGCCCGTGAGATAGATAACGGTCTTATTACGTCTTCAACGTGTATCACTTCTTCGACAAAATTCAATAATGCTCCCAATTTACCTGCATAACGGGCTGTAAAGGGTAAAGGGTTATTTCTAAGTTTAGATGCGGCTGCTTTTGGCCCATCCAATGCCATTTGTTCCTGCCACGAAATTAATATATTTGGGGGAAATCCTCTAACTGACTGTGCTAGTACTTTTAGTATCACTTTCCATCCAAAGGAAGAAGGAAATCTATCTGCAATCATTACATGGTTGACCACTATTCCAACTGTCCAACCTTTACATAGCGAATCTGTTGTCCACTGCTTGTCAGTAAACGAATCACAAAAAGATGCCAGTATTTTACGTTCAGATAAAATTTCATCTTTTATCAATTTCCAAGTAATTTGGCGTTTCAGTGGATCTCTCGTCATATGGAAACATTATAGTTTCTTATGCAAATTCATCAATAGCCCAGCCGACTCTACTCAATTATTTGAAAGTGGTTCGGTTGGCGAACTTCTAGGTGCGTATTTTAGCCTTATTTACCATGTTCTCTGCTTGAAGCCTTTAAAGGGATTTATAACTACTTCAAAAATAGTGCTTAAATGTTCAGGCGATTCACTAACCCTAAGAGAAGTTTTTGCTCTTTCTGCCCTAAAGCACCGGTTAACCAATCAAAAATCCAACTTGAGTTATCCGATGTTTCATCGAAAAGAAGATGTTTTACCACGTTCAGTTGCTCTTGTTCGTCCATCAATTCACGGATAACGGGGAAAACGAATGTTTCTTCATTGTCGAAATGATCGAATTCAGCGACACGTAGAGCTACGATCCGGCTATAAAGGTGCCTTCTGGTCCGAGTCGATACTGCACCTTCACCAATTTCTCCTTCCAATAATTCCTCCACCACCTGCTTTCGGGCTTCCAATTCTTTATGTTGTTGTTCCTCAAAACCAAGAATATAAGATAAACTGTCTTCCAAAGCGGCTTTTTCACCACCTCTGAGAAAGGAGGTAAAAGATCTTGCCTGTTTTCCCAGATTTTCGTGTTCAGCCTCATTGTTTCGTGCAGGTTGACTGTCTTTAATGGGCCCGGTCATATATTCATCCTCGACCTGGGCATGATAAAGGAGATGCTTACCCCACAACGCGAATGTCTCTTTGAAGGTTTTCAAGTCGCCTCCGCTTTGCAATTTTCTTGCCATTTCTTCCACTACCAGTGAAACTTCTCGATAGGCTTCATGCATAAGATACTGGACATCGATAGGGTTATTTATTTTAATTAGCGTTCGAATTTTGGAACCTGCCGAATATTTCTACGATTAATTTTTTCTCTCATTTCGGTGCGAGCTACTTTCTGACCAATTTTAAAAGCACTATAACCGATAATACCCTCAAGTCCGAGAATACTCAAAACCCAAAATCCAATGTGAATAATGATGTTTAATGAGCTCCCTAAGCCTAAATCAAACATTTAATACCTCTATTAACAACTAGTTACTATCCCACCAATTCTAGTAACACATAAAAACCATTAGTAGGTTCATTTAACCCATAATGGCCAAGCCTAGACCAAATAAATAATCAAGAGTAGAAGTGTAGGCATTTAGTAATGCCGTGTACGCTCGTAACTCCAATACCTTTGTATCTATTATTGGTTAGCGTTTCAAGCATTTAGTTTAATATTACCTAATGGGGAAGGAATGATATTAAAAATCAAAAATTTTTATGATAATTTCTACTTATGTTTTAGGTATATATGTACCTATTATCGGAAAAATTTATAACCGAGCCTAATAGAAACGTGATAGGCTGGTTTTTTAAAAGAAATAAGATTTTGTACCTTAAATATATGTATGCGCTTGCATCTTGATATGGTCTTCGTAGATAAAGGAGAATGTCGTCATGGCAGTTAATAACACCGAATGTAAAAACCCAAATTGTACCTGCAACCCTTGTGAGTGTGATCCCTGCAATTGCTAATGTCCAAAGCGCCTGAGAAACCCAAGACTAAGTCCGTAAGTGCTAAGCGTTCGGAAATGTCGAATCTTGATACTATGGATGGTGTCTTTTCAGTATCGACGGATAGGAAGATCACGTATTGGGGAGGTCGCGCCGAACAGTTGACCGGCTACTCCTCAAGAGAAGCCGTTGGTAGAGGTTGTTACGAACGGTTATGCTTAGTCGAGTGTAATATTGGTGCATGTGAACGTCTATGCGCTCCTGTAGAAAATTCCATTCGTAAAAGACCAACACGTTCCTTCGATGTTATGTGGAAGAGAAAAAACAAAAGTATTGGCAGATTTAATGTTACGATATTGTTTTCCAAAGGAGGGGGAAAGGACGCCGAAACCGTACATATTTTTAGAGATGTGTCCGAAACCAGAGCGCTTGATTACACCTCCGGAAACGACTACTCGGATGGTGTTAATAATCGAAACCCACTCCTTATGAAAAGCCACCTTACCAGACGCGAAGACCAGGCGCTCAAGTTACTGGCATCCGGTTTACAAACAAAAGAAATCGCATCGCTAATGGGTCTACAGACCGTAACAGCGAGAAATTATATTATTTCATTAAAGGATAAATTAGGTGCTGGATCCAGAGTTGAGGCCGTAGTAATCGCCATTAAGTCTGGGTTGATTTAATTGGCTCAAATTTATCCTCAACTTACTTAACCATATCCTTCACTTCAGCTTTTCCCAAAGAAATTTTAGGGAACCGAGAGCTTAATTGACCAGATAGAGAGTCGGGTAAATGAACACCCACGCAACGTCGACCAGGTGCCAATACTTCACTGCTCCTTCAACAGCCCAAGAATTCTCGGGTCCTATTATTATGGATTTCCGTTTTAAGAAATAAACTACTGCAAGAGCAAGCAAACCGGTAAGTACGTGGGTTGCGTGCACGCCAGTTAGGGTGAAAAGAACTGTCCCGTACGGCTTTGAAGGCCAAGTTACCTCATGACCAAGTGCTATATACCACTCGAAACCTACTCCAACAAGGAAAATTACACCAATCACAATCGTTAGTAGGATATTTCTCGTCATCTTTGTCCGGTTCCCCGACTCAGCACCGGCCTCAGCTCGATAAGCCGTAAGAGAAGACAAAAGAAGTAAAACAGTCAGACCCAACCCAAGAAACTGGTTAATTTCTGATGGCGTGTCGGTTCCATAGACAAAAAACCTAGAAGATATCAACGCTACAAAAAACGAAGCGTCAGAGACCAAAAATAACCAAAGTCCCAACCTATTAACAGTTAAACTCTGGAGTTTCGTGGTTATTTCAGATGCATGAGTAGACATTTATATCATTCCTCTTCCTCTGAGGTAAGAAGTATTCCCCACCAGATATCGGTAATATTTTTCCAAAGTTGGCCGAAATGCATAAAATACTGAATTATCAAACCAGCCTTGACGAGACCGATTATTAGAAGGCAAAGCAACAATAAAGCCCCGGTTAAGGTCAGAGCGACACCGAACTCAATTGCCGTTAGGAGAAGCAAGACTCCTATCAAAAACCACTCAGTACGTAGAATCTGTGATATTGATTTCGTATTCACCTAAATAAACCTCCGGTCCGAATTGACCTTTTCAAGTGCTACCTGTTCCCTTTCTTTTCAACGTCTACGTGTACTACTGTAGGATCTCCATAACCATAAGGAATTCCCGTTACAGTAGGAACGGTCTCAAAATTTTCGATTGATGGCGGAGACGATGTCTGCCATTCAAGGGTTTTTGATTTCCATGGATCGGATGGCGCTTTACGCCCTTTTATCAAGGAGTAAATTATATTCCAAACGAAAGGAATGAACGACAATGCCAACAGATACCCAAAAATTGAAACCAACCCATTGATATCAGATAATTCTTCAGGGTAGGTCGCAACTCGTCTGTTCATTCCGAGCGACCCAGGGATGAACATCGTCATGAATGTAAGGTTGAAAGTAACGAACATGAGGACGGCGTGAATTCTGCCCAAGGTTTCGTTGTACATTTTCCCGGTTATCTTCGGGTACCAGTAATATATCCCGGCAAAAATGGCAAAAATTTCACCTCCGACAATCGTATAGTGGAAATGGGCTACGACAAAATAAGTCTCCGACAGCTGAATGTCGGTAGCTACATCGGCGAGGAAAATGCCAGTTAAGCCACCCACAGCAAAATTTAACACCATGCCTATCGCAAATAACATTGGGGTTGTTAGTCGTAATTTTCCTCGCCACATGGTTGCCAAAGCAGACAAGAAAATCACACCCGTAGGTATAGAAATAAGTTCTGTAAGAATCATAAAAGGTCCATGTAATGATTCTTGCATACCACTAACGAACAGGTGATGCGCCCAAACTATAAAGCCCAAAAATACTATCGCAAAGAAAGCCCGTACAACCCATTTATAGGCAAAAACCGGTTTTCTAGAAAATGTCGAAATGATTTCAAGAAGAAGCCCAAAAGCCGGGAGGACCATGATGTATACGGCGGGATGGGAGTAAAACCAGAATATGTGCTCATATAGTAAAGCTGAACCACCTACCCCATCTATAGGGTTGAAAAAATGCATGCCGACGACCCGCTCAAGAATTATCATTAGCAAACCGTATGCTATCCATTGGGTAGCTATAAGGGCAATAACTGCAGCAGCTAAGACGCTCCAGACAAATATGGGAACCCTGCCCCATGTCATGCCAGGACTCCTCAACAACACTACAGTAGCTATGAAATTAATGCCTCCAAGAATTGACGAGACACCAAAGGTTAAAAAAGCCAGCTCAAACAGCAAAGCACCTGTTGCGGTCTGAGATGCAAGAGGTGGATAGGCTGTCCATCCCGTATCAAAACCACCAAAAAGTGGCGTTGCAAGCAAGAGAATAGCTACTGGAGGCAAGATCCAGTAACTCAGAGCATTTATCCTCGGGAATGCTACGTCTTTCGCTCCAATCATAATAGGCAGTACATAGTTGGCAAACCCACCAATGAGAGTAGCAACGGCCACGGCTATCATCATAATCCCATGCAAGCTCATGACGGTATTGTAGTCATTAGCGCCCATAATATTCTGAGGACCGTCGGCAAGTTCAGCTCTTAACAGCACTCCGAAGGCACCCGCTAACAGAAATATTACTAGCATAGTGACAAGATACTGGATTCCGATCACTTTATGGTCAGTGGTGAACCTGAAGTACCGTTTCCATCTTCCAGAATTATCGTGTACGATGGGCTTTAAACCGAACCACTCCGACCCCCATGTCCTCCACATTCCTACGCCCATCAACCAACCAATTACGGCTAATAAGTAACCCAATGTAATAAGAGGTTCTTTAAGCGCCTGAGGAGTTACCGTGGATAACCCCAAAGCGGCGAGAGACCCGATGGCAAATCCAACAGCCGCAAATATTAAACCTTTAATTAGAGGTAGAATCCCAGTCATAAACGTACTTCCAGTTGTATCCTTTTTTTTGTTAGTTCTGTTTGTCGGTTACCCATTTCGCAAATTCTTCCTTTGAAACTACTTTGACGTTAGTGGCCATCGTAGAATGTCCTATACCACAGAGTTCTGTACATTGAACCCTATAGGTAGTGCTATCTTCGTAACTTCCAATACGGTTCGTAGTAACGTCCAGAGTAGTTTTATGTCCTGGGATAGCATCAATCTTTTGTCGAAACGCTGGGATCCAGAAGGAATGAAGGACATCGTTATCAAGCGATGTAATTTCAAATCTAATGAGGCTTTCATTCGGCAAGACTAGCACTTCATCTTTTCTTATCAACGTTATGCCTTGATCAGGATATTTGAATACCCATTGCCACTTTTGTCCGGTTACTTCGATTGTCAAATCAGGTGTATCTTCTGCTGTTGAACGGAGATCCATTAATCCAGTATAACCAGGTGTGACTATTACAAATAAACATAACACTGTAGACCAGGCCAACCAGGACCACGCCCATTTGCTGTGAAACTTTACGGGCTTGGCATCTTCTTCGGAAGCATTGTTTGCCCGAAATCGTAGGAGGGAATACACTATCATGGCCAATACCAAGGCGAATACAGGGATACCCAGAATAGTGAGCAAGAAAAATGCTTCATCAATTATTATTGCTTGCTCGGACCCTTGTACCGTGAACAGGCTGCCCTTGTACAAAAAAGCTAACACCTCTCCGATAACCGTAGTCACAATCCATAATAATGCTGTAAAAAAAGTGTCTTTATTCAGAAATTCAATCCTTTACTTATCGCTTCCCAATACTAGCTATGTTGCATGCACTTTCTGCCTAATAACTTGAGTCAAAGTTAAATTCTCATTACTAGAACTTACAGTTAAATAGTCGAGTTACTCATCAGGTTAACCCTTGAATAAAACCATTAGTAGGTGTTAAATAACTTATGTTCGTAAAACTTTGTATATGCCATGTGTAAGAAATTTAACAGCAAAATTTATTGTCTACAAGGAAGTTAAAAAGTACCTATGTATGGGTTAACGTTAGTTGTAAGGTAAAAAAGGTTGAAATTTTGTTTGCGTTTTGCCAACAGTAAAACGTTCTGGAGAATGGGAGAATGTGTTGAAAAATAGATTAGCTGTAATACTGATAGTATTCTTCATAGTTTTTTTGGGTAATTTTGGATGTAACACTGATACAAACAACGAGAATGAGGTTATAAATGGGCCTTCCCCAGGGGACACACAGGCATCCTTAGTTGCAGTAACACCTGCAAAAACGTCATCATTGAGCGAAAACAACTCGGTTATTGAAGGCGATGCAATCGTAGGGTCAGAATTGTTTACAGCCCTCGGTTGTAATGCGTGCCATTCATTAGATGATTCGAAAATAATAGGCCCTGGGTTACTCTTTGCAGCGAAATATGAAAAACCGTTCATTGTTGAGTCGATAGTTAACCCCGAGGCGTCCATAAAAGATGGGTTCGAAAATCTGATGCCGACCACATTTAGTGGTTTATCTACTACGGAAATTGGGGATCTAGTGGCTTTTATTCAGTCACTTGATGATTAATCTGATTCCTTAATACTCTTGATCTTGCCTCTTTTGTCATTAATGATTATGACGGGTTTATCAGATGCTCGCATAACACTATCGGTTACACTGCCAAGAATTAACCTAGTGAGACCAGTCTTCCCATTGGTGCCCATGACAATTAACTCTCCTCCGTAAGCATCCCAGTCATCCATTATTCTTATAGCTGGCGATCCTATCGCAACAGTACTTGTAACATTTCTTATATTTTTTTTCCTGGCTACCTCTTTAAAATAACTTAAGTATTTTTCAGCATGTTTCAGTTCCTGATCTAATATGTAATTACCATTTGCGGGTGCCCAATGGTTTTCTGTAAAATCTGTCTGAATTTTTATTACTTTTAAGAATTTTAGTCTCGCTTTCGCTTTTGACGCTATGTGCAAAGCAGTCGGTACTGCAATTTCAGAATTACCAGATCCGTCAAGAGGTACGATAATGGTACCTGGACCGCCATTAAATCCTGTAAACTCCGAGTTGGTATAAGAAGTTGTAGTCATCACCGGTAAAGTTGTTTTATTAAGGACATCGAATGTGACACTCCCCAGTAGACCTCTGCCCAGAAGAGACCTACCAGAAGTCGCCATAGCAATCAGGTCACATTTTGAACTTTTAGCGAAATCAATAATTTCACTTACAGGATCACCTTCGGATATATGCATTGAAACATTTATCCCTTGGTTATTTAAAGATTGGGTTTCTTGTGTCAAAAAATGGTGGGCGTTAGTTACAATTTCTTTTTTGTAATTAATCAAATTTTGTTGACCATTATCTCTAGGAGGGTTAACACAGACGAACAAGGCCAGTTCACACCCCAAACTTCGACTAAGCCCACCCGCCCATTTCAGTACTCTTGTTGAATCACCAGATCCGTCGAGAGGAACCATTATTTTTTTGTAGTTAACCACAAATTTTCTATCAAGATTTTCAATTGTTTTTTTTGTACCCATTACGCAGCACAGGCTATCAGGCAAACATTTCCGTTTGTAGGTGTTTAATAACCTTATTTTGTATAGTGAGCTTATCTTTGTGTTCACGGATTATTACTATTGGTTCCTCGACCTCCGCCACAATTACGGAAGTTACCTGATTCACCACAACGTGCCTGTCACCGTAATTTCTAAATGGTTAGGGCACGCTGATCCCTCAATAACTATGAAAATATATGCCCACGAATTGCCAAATGATCTTGAGATAGGTCGGACTGCTATGTCAAAATTGGCTATCAATAAAGGTTAATCATGGACTTAGTATCAGAAGCGGCAGCTTCACTTCCGCTAACAAAAGTAATAGACCCAGCAAGGATTCAATCCTACACTTCCGACTCAGATAAGAAGCATGTATTTAAACAAAACGTCCTTGATTACGCTCGAATAACTGATAAGGGAAGCAGACTTGTCCATGGAGATTTGATGGATCACTTTCCAATCGGACACCCTATGAATGATTTAGTACCTGATAAAAGCACAATCGAAAGATGGATTAAAAAAGATAAAGAAGATAAACCATTCGACATCGAAAAAGCAAAAGAAGATGAGCCGCAACTCTATGCTTATTTCAAGCAATTACAGTTAATAAACACCGCAGTATTTTCACAAGATACGCAGGATTCAAAACAGATACCGCTAACAAATTTATTTGTGAAGCACGCTAAAAGATGTTTATATCGTTTCAATGACCCACTAAGCAAAGACGTGGACTTATATGCCCAATGGGTTGTCATTAGAGAGTACTATGCGAGAGATCGGGTCGGTAATACCTTTACGAAAGATTTAGATGCTATTCTCGACTACACTCCGTGGCTTGATGTTGGCTACGATCCTACTGATACGCTTTATTCGGCTGCATTTCATAAAGATACACAAAACTTAACTCCTCGATTATCCTATGCGATGGCAGTCGGTACTGGAGTAATGCTTGATGGAGCAAGTGGGAAGAACCCAAACCCAATTTTTCAATTCGATACTGATCAACCAAATAATTCGCATATGTTCGGTGTATATGCCCATCTCAGGCTACCATTTCATATGGTGTACATCGATAAAACAAAGAATCAGATATTTACCCAAACAATACCACCAATTAATAGTGACAGGTATAAAGATTTTTTGAAGTCGGGTAATAAAAGCCACGAGGAGCTCAGGAAAATACCTCTCGCTAAAAGCATGATCTTCAACTCTCTCTAAGACCATTAGACCTTTGTATGCCCAATGTGTGCCTAAGGGCTATGACAATCCGTATAAACCCTAACAGATACCTTTATTCGTGGTTTATA
>Ga0187827_10003202_pt1 | contig 21456 bp, 21 predicted proteins | sample ETNtaG_39_FD_167969 | JGI IMG/M metagenome (GOLD analysis project Ga0187827, IMG submission 167969) | Marine microbial and viral communities from oxygen minimum zone, Eastern Pacific Ocean - ETNP2014_SV_150_PacBio MetaG (Illumina Assembly) | ecosystem: Environmental > Aquatic > Marine > Hypoxic... | reverse complement strand
CTAGAAAAGGCTACAAAGCCATATATTAAGACACTTGATTGATTATTAATCGAAGAAAGGTGGTTATGGTATGCCTACATTGAATCGTGGAGTTCTTCAAATTTGCTACAATTGAATGATGGATAAAACCTTGAGAGCAGAGCATTTCCAAGAATTCCTTAAGAAAGCTGAAAGGCCGGTGCAATTTTTTGAATCCTCTACCTGTTGATAGTGTTGCAATGTTGCTCGGTGCAGGTCGGGCTTTTGCGATGACCATTGGTAGATACCATTTCGTTTCTGCAAATCTTGTTTAGGATCAAATCCATGCTCCTGAAGTATTTCCAATGTATTAGAATATTTTCGATTTACTAAAGCCCCATGCCACAAGTGCAAAACATCTGTATGAAGGAAAGTTGAACGCACTACTGGTGCACGCTTTTGAGTCCATTGCCGTATATCCTCTTGGTGTGCTGGAGTCAGTTTTTCCAGAAGAGAGCTATTGTTAATGCCATGTATATAATCTGCAGTGATGCGATCGCACATGCCAAATGGAGTTCTGTCATAAAGAGGATCTTCACGAAAATATGGTGCAACATATGCCCAGCTACCACCGGGAGCCCTTTTGAGAAGTAACTGTTTTTGTCTTTCATTATGAAGAGTACTTGCTTTATAAGAAAAGCTATCAATAGATATCAATGGAGGAGTACTGGTAGATGTACTCCCTCGCGGTAGATGGTGACATGTTTGAAAACATTGGATCACATCGTATTCTCTTGCGAGATCCTTTAGTTTTTCTACCCAATCTGCATCTTTAAAAATTAAATCGGAATCCATATACATAGCAATGTCACAAGATTCTGGTAACAACGAAAAGCCATGGTTAATCATTGATTCTTTGTGCCAAAGCACATCAGATGTTTCCATTGGTACAATTTTTCCAATATGAGGAAGTCTGCGTTTCGTCCACGGATACAGAAGTTCGACAGTCAAAAGATTCACTCCCGCATCCAGCATACGTTGAGCAAATATTTCAAAATTTTTATATCGAACATCCGATTCGAAGGGCGCAAAGAATGGAGTGACACACCAAAGTTCCATTATGGAGAGACGGGAGATGTAGACATAGAATGATCAGGGATATTATGCGCATGATATTGGGCAAATTTTGCTATCCACGTTGTATAACCATCAAGAGTATCAAAATCTTCTGTAAAGTCATCAATGTTCATGAACATTGGAGTTTGAGTAGTCCGTTTATCAAGAGGAAGCCCAGTACATTTGCAGTATAAGTTCCACAATCGCCCACACAAAAGCATGGTATGTTGAATGTGTAGATTTGCACAGTTGTGTGCCATGCCCATTCTCTTGAACACATTTCCCTTTTTCTGCTTTTGCAGAGAGGATAGAAATCGTTTTACGTAGGAGAAAGCAAATGCAACGTAGCGCATCAAAGTATCTCTATGCAGGTGTTCTGCTTTTTCAATAATAGTTTTCAGAATATTTTCAAGTTGAAGATGCATGGAATCAGAGAAGAGTAAGCCAAAAATTTCCCCATAAGGACATCCCGTAAACGAGCTTGGTCCTAGCCGACCTATGAACTTTAGCTCAGAAGGACATTCCAAGATTTTTGTAAGAGATTCTTCCGTGTAGTACACATCACCAAGAAGAATAATAGTCCGGTTGTCCCAAAGATGACGTGAGGAGTACAGAGTACTGGCGGTCCAACGAGAATCTGATGGTGTAAAATGTTTGCATCCTTCGATGCGTAACTTTGGATCAATGCATGCTATGTAAATGTCATCGTATTCAAAGCTTCGTAATAGTCGCACAGTCCGATGCAATAAAGGCTCACCATCAATAGGTACAAGTTGCTTGAGACTCTTCGGAGCCCAGCGATTTGCTTGGCCTGCACATAGGATAATTATCCGTGTCACACGTCTAACTATACTACTCTACAACAAGCCTATTCAGTAGTAGAATCAAGACAATGATTCCTACGAATATAGCATGTGGATCTACAGTTATAGAGACGCATAGTGGCCTGAAAATGATTGTTGACCCAATGCAAGATCCTTGGGTAGAGACCTCTCTCTACGAGCATGGTACATACGAAGCAGGTACCCTTGATGTCTTGAAAAAATTTCTACGTAAGGGGGATACATTTATTGATGCCGGCGCAAACATTGGAGTTATGTCTCTACACGCCTCAATGCATGTTGGATCTACAGGTTCTGTATATTCCTTTGAGCCAGTAAGCGAAACATATGACATTCTACAAAAAAATATCACACTAAATGAATGTGAGAATATTAACGCAGTAAATGTTGCTCTAGGGGAATACGAAGGCGAAGCAATGATGTACAAACCCAATAGGTCACAGGCATCAATGATTAAGCAAAGTGAAAAGTACAAAGAAGTACAAACCGCCACAGTAAAAACACTTGATCAATTTATTCAAGAGGAAGGTATTACAAAAGTGCGCATGCTTAAGATTGATGTGGAAGGGTGGGAACTTGAGGTGATGAAAGGAGCAAGTAACCTCCTCAATTCCTCAGAATTGCCGATCCTTATCGTGGAATATTCCAGTATTAGGCAATTGCAGAGAGGGCGTGTGTTTGATATTTATAAGCACATACTTTCTCTTGGTACATATCGGATTTTTACACTAAAAGAAGGGAAAAAATCCCCTTCCTCTTTTACAGAGATGATTTCTGAAGAAGATCTTCCTACACACGATAATCTTTTTTGTTATCTGCCCACATGCCTAGGTGATCCCCCAACATTCTTAAAGCAGACATCTTAGAGTTCCAAGGAACCTTGTTTTCTGGGGCAAATGCTATGGCTTTAAGCTCCAATATAACCTTTTCGGTACTAACTTGTGCCTTTTCAAGTGCTGGCTTCTCAAGGGCTTGTATTGCATCCTTAACCCTAAGTTTTCCTAAGTTCTGAGCAGCTATTACTGAAAGTTGTTTTTCGTTTCCCTTATAACCAGCCTCCTTCGCAGATTGCGTTCCGTTATTGCATTTAACATAAGCAAAGACAAAAGATCGTTGTTTACCTGTAAGTATATTTAATTCCTTCTGCATAGCTATATTATACCAAAAATCCACATATAGTTGTGAACGATGCCTGAAAATATAATCAGTAGTAATACATTACACGTGGCATTTTATCGAACTCTTTTTCTATTCCTCTTATTTTGCTTTCAATGCTTTGAATTATTTCAAGTCTAATTTGAAATTTCCAGTAACGTTTTAGGTCGGAACTTAGATATACAAGCTCATTGTAAATATCATAATATTTATTGTATTGAGTGATAAATTTTTTCTCCAATTCATTGACCTCATGAACTCCCTCTTTTCCACCTGCTTTATAATGTTCCATAAATAACTCCATTTTTTCACCCATTTCTTGATGCAATGCCCTCCATGATTCCATATTTTCTTCCATCCGTTCTTCAAGGAAATAAAATCTGTCTTTTGGAGTTTTTACTACCTCTGGTGCGACCCCACCGGGAGGAGTTATCATTTTGTAACTTCCCTTTTTATCTTCCCAAGTTTTAACATCGTACTTTCTGTTTGAGATCGCCTCCTCATCTTCTTCAATTGATTCGCATCGATAACCAAAACGCTTTTCAATACGATCGTTAACTCTTTGCCACATTATTTGATCGTCTTGGAACCTATTAACTACCCGATCGCATAATCGTTCTTTGAACGTCTTGGCGTTTGCAACTGATAATGGGATTATTGTTAATATGGGTACAGATACTGAAGCTACATCCAATGAGGATGTGCCGTCACAAGAAGATACGCATGAATAAGCCAAAATCACCATGTGACAGCTGGTGACGGCAATATATTACTTTTTATCCCATTTTGGTATAATGCTCATGGTTACCGATTATCCGCAACGTCTCGTTTGTTGTCCTCAAAGGGGGCGATGCCGTCGACAACGCGTTGCGAAGTCGGTAACCACGGCTCGCCCCTTTTGAGTTTTCTTCCCCTTATTAAAATGAAAGCAGCTATCGTAAATCGTAAGTCTACTGATACTGAAGATAAACAGATTCTATCTTTGGACAGTCAAAAAGAATATAACTTGAGTCGCATTAAAGATAATAGTGATGAATTGGTAGACACTTATCAGGAAGCACGTTCTGCAAAAACTCCGGGGACAAGGCCAGAGTTTGCTCGCCTTTTATCTGACATACATGATGGAAAAATTGAGGTGATCTATTGCTGGAAGCTTAACCGGCTCGCTCGCAATCCGGTTGATGGTGGTGCAATACAGTGGCTACTACAAGAGGGTATCTTGAAAAGGATTGTTACTTCCGAAAGAACATATGAGCCTTCTGATAATGTTCTAACTATGATGGTTGAAATGGGGATGGCTATTCAGTTCAGTCGCGACTTAGGTAAAGATGCAAAGAGAGGGATGACGGAAAAAGCTAAGCTTGGCTGGTTCCCCGGGTCCGTCCCGGTAGGATATTTAAATAGTTATGGTGTTAAGGGAGAAAAGTATGTCTTAAAAGATCCTGAGCGATTCGACATAGTCAGGCGTTGTTGGGACCTCCTGCTTACTGAAACCAAAACGGTAAAGCAAATACATAATATTGCCATTAATGAATGGGGGCTTACAAAACTTGGCGCTCGCGGTAAAACTAAACGGTCGGTTGCTCGTTCCACAATGTACACCATTTTTTCTAATGTCTTTTATTGCGGGAAGTTCCAATGGGACAGTGAGATATGGCCGGGGAAGCATCCTCCGATGGTTAGCTTGGAGGAGTACGACAAAGCTCAGGATATCCTGGGACCAAGGGGCAAGCCACGTCTTCATAAATACAGAAACACATATGCCGGTCTTATAAGATGCGGCAGTTGCGGAGCGGCTGTGATTATGGATGTAAAGAGGAAGCTGATTCGATCAACCGGACAGGAACGTGAGTACCGCTATTTTCGCTGTTCAAAGATGGGTAAGAAGTCTACAAGCTGTACGGAGAAAGGATCGGTAAACGAATCGGATATAGAGGAGCAGATATATTCCTTACTGGAAGAGATTGAGGTACCTCAGGCATTTGTTGAATGGATGTTGGATGAGCTTCAGTTAAGCCAGGCGGAGAATATGAAATTAGAAGAAAGGTACTTAAAGAGCCTGCAAGATGAGTATAAGGAGGCAAATGAAAAGGTAAATAAGCTGATGAAGCGCCAACTGGACGCATCGACAGCAGTTTCTGAGGAGTTATTCAAATCCATGCTTAAAGAGCTTGAAGGTGAGCGTGACCATAAGAAGCAGTTGATTAACGACTTCCATGCCACCGCAAAGCAACGAACAAAGGATACGGTTGATGCCGCTGACTTCTCTAAGGATTTATATTCAAGGTTCGCCGACGGTGACCGTGATGCGCGAGTCGAGATACTACAAAGGATCGGCCAGGCGATAGAACTGCAAGATAAAAAGCTATCTTTCCGCTTGGCTAAGCCATTCGAGGTATTCAGGCGATGCAATGAGGTTACCAAAGACCGGCTGGGTGCGATAGAAACGTTGAAAGTACCTTTGGCTAAAGTCAAAAGTAGCACTCTCAACGAGTGTGTTCCAATTTGGCTCCACGGGCTGGATTCGAACCAGCAACCTAACGGTTAACAGCCGTTTGCTCTACCATTGAGCTACCGTGGAACGTGAAAGATCTAATGACCTTATGAATATTATATAACAATTAAGGTTTAAGTTAAAATTTTATCCGCTAGACTGTACGCCTCTGTTATCCTAATCCTATGAAAAATATTGCCCTGATAATCCCCTTTCTATTGCTTATTTCCTGCGCCCAGGCCCCTCAAGAAAGAGTAGAAAATAACCTTAAGGCTGAATCTTTGGCCAAAGAATACATAGAATCCGCTGATGAATTCATTAGCCAAAGCGGCTCAAATCTGAAACTAATTAAGAGTTCTCCATCTGCCTGCCCGGGATGCTGGTTTGTTACTTACGAATTTGAAGCGCCATTAGGCAAGGGTATTGCTAGCATTTCTTTGGAAAACTGGGAGGTTATACGTGATGACTTTGATTTTGTGGATTCAAGAGATATTAATCTTTTTGCTTTTATGAGTGAATATGCCCAGTCTCTAGACATTGGCTCTCCGACTTTTAATGAAGTAAGTGTAATTTGGAATACAGCTGATGCAGAAGAAAGATATCTAGGAAAAGGATTTGGATACGGATCTAACATGAATTCGGAAGACGCAAGCGAGTTTCATTGGTCTGCCAAAAACTTTCTAAAAGAAAATGGTTTTGTCACTGATCCTCACAACTCCACCTCCGATTCTGTTGAACGCGAAATTTATCAAGCCAGAAGAGATAGCTTAATATGCAATATTCAAAAATATAAACGTGAAGAAGATACCTCAACAAATATCGAGGTTAGTTGTGCCGACACAGAAGCTTCAAACATATCTATAAAAGTCGGGGAGGTTTTTACAATTAATTTGAAAGGGAATCCAACTACCGGTTTCCAGTGGGCAGTACAACACGACACGGATTATCTGGAATTAGTGGAGGACAAGTACATGGCATACGAAAAGCCCCACCTTGTAGGGGTTGGAGGTGAATATGCTTTCACACTCAAATCTATTAAGGAAGGAGAATCAGTTTTGGTATTCACTTACCAGAAACCGCAGGAAAGCATTCCTCCTAATAAATTGAGAGAATATAAAGTGATTTCAAGTAATTGAAAAACAATCGACACGCTATGCTCTCAACAATCGACACGCTCGCTACGCTCGCTTTCAACAAGTTGATTGTCGAAAGCCATGAACCAGAGCACGAAGTGCGATCGGTTCATGGCGTGTTGATTGTCGATTGTTAATCAGTTCACAGATAAGTATTTCATAATCTGTATAATGCAACCAATGCCTCGTCTTCCCACCCCAAAGCTACTCTACGTACATGACAACCTGACGCCCTTCGTCAAAACACGTTTTGGCAAAAACTCATTGGAATATGAAACTGCACAGCTTTTCATCAAACACATTGCAGTCCAACCGCATACTAAGGTAGGAACTTTGGAGGACGAACTTGCAGGACTAATCTCGGAATCAAACCCGGAACCATTTGATATTACTTTTGGACTCGGGCACAAAGGCGAAGAGATTGCTCAACTTTTGCATGGACGATGGAGTGCGTTTCCAAATATTCTGAGACTTAACATTACAAGAATCGAAAAGGAAAATGGCTCCGAGCATATTCTCGTAAGCAAGACGGACGAGTCCATTGAAGATCAAATTGCAAAAGCTGATGGTTTTGATTCCATAGCATTGATTGATGACGTCTTGTTCACCGGCTTCACGATGCGCAGCGTGATGGAGCTTCTTCCTATTGATGGAAAGAATTGCCATCTTTTCTTCACGCGAGGAATTGAGGAGACAAAGAAAGAGTTCGAAAAAATGGGATGCAAAGTGCATTTTGGCGTCTCGCTTCCTGGAAAAATAGAAGTTGATTCGAGCACCATATCAATCATGAATCTGATTACAGAAGGAGCGATTAGAACTCCCTCAGGCGATTTGAGTTACTGCGATAGGGGCGAATGGATGGAAGCATGGTTTCCGAATAAGGCAGATACAATCAAGCATCTCTGCCAAGCACTTACCACCTTATTTGCAAACGTCTCGCAAGAAGAAAAAATGATCAAACCGCACGTTTTGGCTAAAGTATCAAAATAGAATATGAAAATAGCTAAGATGATTCTGGCTTCATTATCGATTTTATTAATCCTCTGGTACGTTTCAAGAAGAACTATATGGAAGTTCATAGAATCGTTGTTATGATGAGCTCATGAAATATTCAATACCACTTTTAGCACTACCAATTCTGTTGCTTGCCTGCACCAAAGAACCTCAGATAACTAATTTCAAAGAATGCGCCGATGCAGGTAATCCCATAATGGAAAGTTATCCCCAGCAATGCAGAACTCCTGATGGTAAGACATTCGTTGAAGAGATTGGCAATGAGCTTGATAAATCCGAACTTATAAGGATTGATGAACCAAGACCAAACAGTGTAATTACGCCTTCGTTTGAAATAGAAGGCTCCGCTCGCGGATATTGGTTCTTTGAAGGAAGCTTCCCCATTGTTTTGGAAGATTCCGAAGGCAATGTTCTAGCCAGGCATTTCGCGACTGCTCAAGTAGAATGGCCTGCCGGCCGTAGCCCGAATGGCGAAGGCTGGATGACAGAGAAATTTGTTCAGTTTAAAGCAGAATTGGAAGTTGATTTCGGCGATGCAACCTCAGGCTTCTTGATACTCAAAAAAGACAATCCATCTGATCTTCCGGAGAACAATGATGAGCTTAGAGTTCCGCTGATGTTTGATTCGAAGCCTGATGCTTGGTCTAGCATGATTAAGAAGTTATCCGAAGAGCTTGAATTAAGCGATATGAATATATCTGAAACCTCAATAATGCCAGAAGATCAATCTGGCGAGATCAAAGTCGGCTCTCATGTATATAATCTATTAAATACTCTCGAAACCAAATACATTTCGCCAAACGGATGGAACACATTATTAATTTCCGCTTCGGATTCGCCAGATAAAGAGGTTTTTATGATTGATAGAGATAATAACTACAGGAGAGTTCTTTTTTGCGGAACCCCTTGCGAATGGAACAGAGGCGGATGGATTTCTGATGATGTTTTCTTTGTAACCGGAATAAATGAAGACGTCGAAAATAGTACTGACCATCGTCCGGTTCTTTACATGTTCGATCTGGATTCAAATACTATTAAAACTTATAACGGACCTATTATTTCTCGACTCTAATTCTAACAAAGTCAGTCAACTCCTCGTCAGCCAGTACACTCGTTTTTACAAGCTTCAAGCCTGGAGTTTCGTATTCGACCTCGCAAGTTTCGGTGTTTCGGCAATCATCGATTCTGTTTTCCTGATTACCCTCTACCTTGAACCAGTCACCGCTGATAGGAACTGTTTTTGACGTGTAAATACCTTCGACGTTAAGCTTTAAGGATTCACCAATATCCACGCGCTTATTTCTTGGAGTGATCTCTACGTAGATAAGCGGATCAGAAATTTCTTCACCATACATATTGAAAGTGCTTAGGTATGCATCCAACTGACCTGTTGCATGAATGAGCACTGCTCCTTCTACTGTCAGCAATCATGGCTAGAGCCCTTAGGCGATTTTTTGATTTCATAAATGATATTGGTATTTACGTTCATATTATACCTTTTTTGAGTGTTTTTTTCCAGCAAGTTTAGTTTGTGTTCCGCTTGGAGGCGGAACCGTAAAGAGCCCTATTTTAAGCTGAAAAGTAGAGGTGTATGGCAGATTCTGCTTACAATAGTATTGAATTCAATAATCCAAGATATATCCTACTAACAAACGGCTGACATCCCTCCCACCCCTTCTAATAATCCACCCCAGGCCTGCCAGCCGTAGCCATAGCGTCGCTGTGCTAGAAACGCCATCCTACGCGCTCCCCACTATGCGAAGGCTGGGGGGTGGGCTAATGGGGGAAAAATGATACAATTAACATACAAATGATAGCCATTATTTTTGATTTCAACCGCACAATTTTTAACCCAGTTGACAATAAACTCACTGAAGGAGCACTCGACCTTCTTACTTCTTTAAATGCTATACCAAGTATTGATCTTTTTCTTGTCGCAAAAGATAAAGCAAAACGCTACAAGCAAATTGAGTATTTAGATATAAAACAATTCTTTAAGGAAATAATGATTAAACCAGAAAAGACAATTGAACTATTTGAGCATTGCCAAAATCAATGCTCCGAAGGAACTTATTTTTTTGTAGTCGGTGATCGTGTTAATTTAGATATTAAACTTGGGAACGAATGTGGAATGACAACTATCTGGTTTAAGTCAGGCAAATTTGCTGAGGATGCTCCGGATGATGATATGGCAAAACCGGATCATATTATTAGAGACCTGGCAGATGTATTGCCAATAATTCGCGTTCAATCCCATTGACACATCATCAGGATAGTCGGAGACTTTATCAACCATGCCTCTCTCCTCACCAACATATGCGACTTTCGGCAGGCGATATCAAAGGGAGGAACAAAAGCGCTTGAGCAAGATTGATAATAACGGACGTATTGTTTTAATGATGCTCCTGAAATATGGATCTACAGAAACTTCTGCTTACAGAACATTATTCAATCAAAACATACGTGCAAGACGACAAATAGATGAAGTATTAAGACCTGAGTGGAAAGCTATAAGCGCAGCTGCTGAGGATGCACGCGATAAACAATTTTGTTTGTACAATGAATTGAATGCGAATAATACAAGAGATCCATGGGACAAGCCTCGAGAAGATAATGATCCGAACTATTGGCATTCACATTTCAGATTTCTATCAGAAGTTCCCGAAGATGACGTGTCTGATGTTCTTGAAACAATGCATCCTTCAAAAGTCGAAAGGATTCTTAGATCTTGGTGCAGTGACTTTACAGTTCCACAAGATGACCTAAGTCCTTCTGTTAGCCCACTGCATTCCCTGGTAATTGATCCGAGCATGATAAAAGATGATCTGGCAATACGACTCGGATTAATTGAATATGATGAAAAAGATTCTCCGCTTGATCGCCTTCATAAAAAGGAAAGTTTGGAGTGTACAGCAGGCTTAAAAGAGCTAATCGTACAATCTGAACCTCTCTATCCAAATGATTTTAGATTTTTGATCCTTCCTGATGGAAGACTTTTGTACTTTTCGGAAAGAGTTAGTAGTAGAGAATATGATCCAAGAACAAGACTCAGAGTGAGCCTCTATGATAGTGCTTATGATGCACTCGAAAAAACTCATCATCAAAGTGTTCAACATGCTCAAGAAACAGAACAACTCACAGACACTTCGGTTGCATTGACTGCAACCATATCCAGATTCGACAGATGGAGAAAAGATTCTCCGGATGATCACAAAGTAGTACTTAGGGCAGAAGCAGCAGAATTGCCGGAGGATCACAACTACCTTTTTGGTGCTTTAAGTGAAGACAAAACGGATGCAGGCGGATTTATTGTAAGCGCAAGCACCGTAACAGACGCTCGTGGTTCAGAAAATCCTTCGGCAACAATGTCTCAATTGGTAGCAGCACGAAATCGATTGGGTAATCGAGATGATAGTATCCGGGGTGTAGAAAGTTATAACTCGCGTGACGCTCACGATATTGCCAAAGTAATTGATGAACATGAAAAGTTACTATTAAAATTTCGCCAAGATCTGCAAGAGAATGCTTACAAGATTGACGATCCCAATCATTCACTTTTCACCGATGATCTAATTGGAGGTGCCCAAAGCTCTGCGCGGGATATGATGTTCTGTTTGAAAATAGATCCCAAGCCGCTTCGGGATATTATTCTTGAACCCTTTAAAACTTATACCGAATGCATACTAAGACAATATGAAGTATTAGAGACTGCCCTGATGGAGCGTGATCAGGAAACTGCAAGGTCAGCTCTCCTAAGAATGCACTTGATAGGAAAATTCCAAGGTGTAAGAAAATGCTTTACCGGGATTAAGCGCGATATTATTGAGCCCGAGTATACAACTCTGTTTGCAATTCGGGACAAATTGAACCTTCTTAAGTCATATATCGAGAGATATCAATTATTCGACGGAGTTATTGATGCAGAATATGAACCGCACTTCATAGAACTTGAAGAAAGAATCGATGCATTGCTTGCGTCAGTTCAAAACTCATTAGCAGACACAGATGATCAGCAGCATGATCAAAGAACGAGTCCATTTTCAGATATTTATAAAGAACTTTATGATCTGATTGAGGAATATGATATTGAGGATATTGTCTCCAAATTACCCTGCGGGAAGAGTATAATAGAATCTAAATGACTCCCCTTCGTAAAAGGAAGCGTAATCTTCTTAAATGGATTCCAGTTTATCTGTCCGTTATGTTTATCGCTTTTGTATCTTTACTCGCAATTGATGCTAAATCGATAGGCGATTTGTTTATGAACCTGTTCCCAAGCTATGTTGTAATGGTGACTACGATAATATCTTGGTTTTTGCCGGTCATCGGAGGACATCTGTTCATAGGACTAGGAGCCGCATATGCTGTCGCCGGATGGGGACAATTTAATATCAAATTAGCGTTATTGCTGATAATTGGACCGCTGTTTTTAATTGGAATGATGTTCATTTTTCAGTCTATGAGGAAATAGCTTGAGAAAAAGAACGAAAGAACGAAATGACAGAAAGAGAAAAAGGAAGCTAAAAATAATGGAAAAAGATTCCAAGAAATAAGCTTTTAAATTTTTGTTCTTTTAATCTTTCTTTCGTTCTTTATTTCTTACATTCTTTCGTTCTTTTCTAATAATTTCTTCCTATTTCATAGCCTTAAGGGCCTTTTTGTGTAAAAATACGCCTCCATTTCATGGCTCAAAAACCCATTCGAGAGGCGCAAGCAAAAGCACTGATTGCCGTCAATTGGCCTTCTGAACAACCGGGAAGACCCGAGATACGCTTCGCAGCAGTTGATTCCAGGACTGATTTGAATGAGCTTCCAAACTCCCAACCTTGGCTAAGAAACGGGAAAATCGTGGTTAAAGCCGACGAGATGTTTGGCAAGCGCGGGAAGCTGGGATACGTGAAAATAGCTGAGAATTGGGAAGAGGCTGCCAGTTGGATCTCTGATTATCGCGGTAAAGATGTGATGATTGGAGAGAGGGTGGGCAAACTCAATAATTTTCTGATTGAGCCTTTCATTGAACATGAATCTGAGTACTATCTGGCATTTACCTGTGAACGGGAGTTCGATGTTATTCACTTCTCAGTAAAAGGAGGAGTTGATGTTGAGACCCAAGAAGATGCGATAAAAACTATTCGAGTTCCACTCGGTAGTTCGCCTGAGCTAATTAATACGATTCCTCTCTCTCTTCAACCAACAGTGCATGGTCTATTCCAACTATTCCGAGCTCTCGATCTTCCTTATCTTGAGTTAAATCCGATCACTGAAGTCGGTGGCAAAGTTTATCTGCTCGATACAGTAGCTAGAGCTGATACTGCAGCAAGTTTCCGGCAAACTAAAAATTGGGGGAATATGGAAGTGCCTTTAGGATTTGGAACAGAGATAACTCCGGAAGAACTTCGCATAAAAGAGATGGATGATAAGAGCGGAAGCTCACTTAAGTTCGTTTTGTTAAATCCTAATGGAAGAATTTGGACGATGGTTGCAGGTGGAGGTGCATCTATAATTTACTCTGACGCTATTACTTCTCAGGCTGACCATAAGGAGCTAGCTAACTACGGCGAATGGTCCGGCAATCCAACGACCGACGAGATGGAAACTTATACAAGTGAAATACTTACTCTTGTGGAGAGAAATGCAGACAAAGAACAAGTGATGATAATCGGAGGAGGAATTGCCAATTTTACTGACATTAAGAAAACTTTTGCAGGAGTAATAAAAGCTTTGAAGAAGCATCAGTCTAATATAAAGAATCTGAAGATATTCGTCAGACGCGCAGGACCAAATGATGAGGAGGGACTTAAGGCACTTCAGGCCACTTGTGATGAGCTGGGAATCTTTTGCGTAACATATGGAGCTGAGCTTCCTATGACTGAAGTTGTTGGGATGGCAGTGGGCGCCCTTGGGATTGGAATCAATAAGGGAATTAATGGAGAAGTGAATAGTGAAAAGTTAATAGTTAATAGTGCCCCTCCAAAATCAAGTAATGAATTCAAACCTAATGATCCAATCACTCTAACTTCTTATCCGCCTTCCTCTGCCTAATATAAAAGCACTATTCACTATTCATTATTAACTATTCACTTAACTGTTCACGATATCAAATGACCACACTTTTCGATCGTTCTACAACGGCAATCGTCTACGGAAGAAAAACCATTTCTATCCAAAGAATGCTGGATTTTGATTTCCTGTCAGGGAGAAACCCGAGTGTATCAGTTGTTGTAGATCCCAATTCCTCAGCGCCTGTAAAAGTATTCTTCGGAAAAGATGAATTTTTACTTCCGGTTGTACGAACTTTGAATGAAGCAAAATCAAAATTCCCTGCAGCTGACGTTATCGTAAACTTTGCATCACTGAGGTCTGCTGGCGCGGTAGTAAGGGAAGGTATTAATTTGAATTACAGAGTGATAGCTACTATTGCAGAAGGAGTACCGGAAAGAGACAGTAGAGAATGGGTAGCAAAGGCTAAAGAGAAAGGAGTTATGCTAATCGGGCCCGCAACGGTAGGCGCTGTAACTGCAGGAGTATTTCGAGTAGGTGATACAGGAAGCAGTAATCAGCACTTACTTAAAAGCAAACTTCATCGTCCCGGATGTGTTGGATACGTAGGCAAGTCCGGAGGTATGAGTAATGAGATGTACAGGATGATTGCGGAAAACTCATCCGGTATTGTTGAAGGAGTTGCGATTGGAGGAGATAGAAACCCAGGTTCAATCCTATTTGACCACCTTCCAAGATTTGAGCGAAATCCCGATGTTAAGTTGATTGTAGTAACTTCAGAAATCGGAGGTACTGATGAAGAATTAATTGTGGAAGCCATACGAAACGGATCTCTGACCAAACCTATTGTCGCTTGGGTATCTGGAACTTCGGCTGAATGCTTCCCAAAAGATGTCCAGTTTGGCCATGCTGGAGCATGGGCAGAAAGCGAAGCAGAAACTGCAAAGGCAAAAAATGAGCTGCTCAGATCCGTCGGAGTTTTGATCCCCGAGAGTTTCGAAGGGCTTGCAGAAACTATACGAAATGCCTATCAGAAGCTGAAAAATGAAGGTAAAGTCTGCGATCTAATGGAACCAATTGTGCCAGAAATACCGGCTGACCGCTCTCATACGCATTTGCAATGCACAATAAGCGACGATCGCGGTGAAGAGGCTAAATATGGGGATAAGGCGATTTCTGACTTCATCAGAGAAGGGTCTTTGCCAAAGGCGATTGCCAAGCTCTGGTGGAAGACTGAGCTTAGTCCTCCGACTCTTGAATATTTGGAAATGATTCTGACAGCCGTAGCAGATCACGGCCCCGCAGTTTCCGGGGCTCACAACGCAATAGTTTCCGCAAGTGCCGGCAAGGACACAATGAGTGCACTTTGTTCGGGACTTTTGACAATTGGACCCCGATTTGGAGGTGCTGTGGACGGAGCTGCTCAGGCTTTCTACTTTGCACATAAGAACGGACTAAGCCCTCAGGAATTTGTTGATGAGATGAAAGAAAAGGGAGAACGAATTCCAGGAATCGGGCATAAGGTAAAAAGTATTCATAATCCTGACTCAAGGGTTGCTGAACTTTCGAATTTCGCTGAACACAATTTTCCGAACATGCCCGTTACTAAGTTTGCAAGGGAAGTTGAACTGATTACTACTGCAAAACGTGCAAATCTGATTTTGAATGTGGATGGCTTAATCGGAGCCAGTCTTGTGGACATTCTATTGCCGCAATTGCCTGAAGAACTGAGAGAAAGTTTCTTTGAAACAGGTTATTTGAATGGACTGTTTGCGCTTGGTAGATCAGTGGGGATTCTTGGTCACATTTTTGACCAGAAAAGACTTCAGACTCCCCTCTACCGCCACCCACAAAAAGACATAATGTATGGAGAAGGCGCACAAACAATGATGTAAACTTGTTTGCGTGGATAAATCATTCAAAATTCTGACAGTACTTGCATTTGTAACGGCCTCGGCCTCTGCTTTGGCTTTCTTTTTTCACGATATTGAATCCACGCCTCAGACAGATATACATGTGATTAAGTACGCTGATAGTTTTTTGAAATCGCTCGAGGACGGAACAGTTGGAGATTTTGCACTTGAGATGCGTAAGTATCCTCTTTTCTATACAACAAGCTTTGTTGTTGCTAGAAAAGTCACTGAACCTGTTTTCACGCTTCCCGTTTTGAAGAATATGCCTCTACACCAACAGCTTTACGTCGTTGGAAGACTTTTTACTTTATTCTTTGCAATTGGAATCATTTTTGTGCTCTTTAGACTGTCAAAGCTGATGACTGGAAAACCATATGCTGCGATTCTGATGCTTTCAAGCATCCTTTTTATAGTTTTCTCTACAGCGATACGTCCGCATATTCCAGTTGCTTTTTGGACATTACTTAGCTTTATGTTTGCTGAAGAATTTAAGAGAGAAAAATCAGCCAAATGGAAACTGACTGCATCTTATGCAAGTGCAATAATGGCCTTCGGAACCTTGCAAAACGGTTTTTTCGCTTTTCTGTTCCCGTTTTGGGCTCATGCAACCAGTAGTAAACGGCATTGGATAAAGGCCGCTATTGTTTTGGCTGTATGCACATTGTTTGCAATAACACTTGGATACCCATTTATATTTAATATTGCAAATAAAGTCGGATTCGATCTAGGGCATAATTATTCCAATGCATGGGATGGAAGTGGATTTGTTGAGCTAGGTGTAACAATGGCAGGCAGCGAGTTGATACTTGGCTTCTTTGCAGTTTTGAGTATTGCAAAAATTATCAAGGATAAAAATGCAAATGAGATAAATAAATTCGCCCCCGCAATAGTCTTTGTATCTGCGATCTTCTTAATTTTTGGAATGCATGGCGGTACCGCTCCACGATTCTTTATTATCACTTTACCTTTTCTTGCATTGATTGGAGCCCTAAGCTTCAAAGAATCATCTAAAGTAACAAAGATAGTTGTATTAATTATCATTATTGTTTTGAATGTGCGCTTTGCTCAACTCGCGTTAAAACCAAATACTTATCAAGTAATAAGCAACTACTTGAACGAAAATACACAGGAAATACTTGGTACAGATTTGCCGTTTTATTATTTATCGGTGCCTTTCGAACGATTTGCATCAGAAGAACAAGAGCACTTGATCAAATATGTGGCAACAACCGCAAGCACGCACAATACGAGTGACTGGACCACATGTCACGAAGTAACCTCTTCCAGATGGAATAATAATATGTTTCTATGGACAGAGGTGCCTTGGGGATTATTCAAAATATGGCAAGCGGAGCGCCTTGGACCAAATTTAGAAGTTTTGTGTAAAGCATAAAAAGTTATACAATGTGTTCATGTTGCATATATTTAAACATAGGCCCCCTTTGTACACGCGCTTTAGTGAAAATCTTTTATGGAGCGGTTTGTTCTGCATAATCATGGGAGTAGCAATACTATCCGTACCTGAGCTGCTGGAGTTTTTAGTTTCCGTTGCTTTCCTGGTACTGGGAATCTCACTCCTTACTGCCTGGTGGAAGATGAAGAAAATGACCGGTAAGCAAGGCTAGCTCTCCAGTGGAATTTCAACTCGGAATTCAGTGCCTTCGTTTTCTTTGCTTATAAAATTGATTTTACCGCCAAGTTCTTCAACAGCTCCTTTTGCGACATAAAGACCCAATCCATTTCCATGAATATTGGAAGCGTTACTGGCTCTATATAGCTGTGAGAATATTAAATCATGTTCATCTTCCAGTATTCCGCATCCCTCATCCTTCACAACATACTTAAGTTTATTATTGCTGACCTCGACTTCCAAGGACACATTGGATCCTGTTGGCGTATATTTAATTGCATTGCTTAGCAGATTCATTAAGGTCATACGAACCAGTCTCTTATCCAATATTGTATTAGGCAGATCCGATTGGATTTTCTTTGTAAACACAACTCCCTTCACCTTTGCTTTCGGATCAATAACATTCAATACATCTCTAAACAAATCGTCTAAATCGATTGGTTTTCTTTTTGCCCGAAGGCTACCTGTTCTAAGTTTTGTTGCATCCATCAGAAGCCCGACTGTTTCTGTTAAATTAGCAGCAACTGATTCAATGGTTTTCACATGCGTCTTCTGTTCTGATGTCAGTTTTCCTATATCCCCATCCAACAAGCATCTCCTGCACAGACTATACAATCTCTTCACGAGGGAAATCTGAAGCACTGTTAATTGGTTCCATCAAACTTACTTTCACACCCTCTGGAACAATAGTTCTATATTGCTCAATGAGATTGCTCCGATACGTGTTGTTTGTGTTCTTGTTATCACCAATCCACTTCCTGATGGATGCGGCATCTCGTACTGGACCTTGGGGGATAGTGACTTCTGGTAAATTATACCGAGAGCGCAAATCATCTGGACGATTTGCATGCATGGCAGTTGCAGGGTCAAAATCTACACTTAACGCAACGTCATCTCTGCCTGTTTCTTTTAGGGTGCCAAGGCATCCATCTATACATCCTCCAAGATACCCACCTTGGAGTTCCAACGTTGCACCATTGGGCAATTGGTCTTTGAGGTAACTGATAGTCGATTGCTTTAGCTCTCCTGTTCCAGAATCCAAAGAGTCAACAACGTACATCTTTGATCCATGAGCGTATTTTTCAAGAAAAGCTCGCATAGCTTTTTGCATCTCTGGGGGCATGGTGGAAAGACGAGGCATCACAAAAATTCTTACTGCTCCTTTCTCCGGAGGAGAATCCATAGCTTCCAGTTCCTGAACGATATCCATCAAATACAAATATGACTCTGGCACAGCATTAGGGTTCTGCTCAAGAGCCTTGAGGGTAGTGCTTGCTGCTGTAGACATTTGCACACTAATGTATTTATCAACATCTCCATCTACACTTTTCCAAAGATTGGGGTCCCAACTTTCACCACGAAACAGTGCATAGAGTGGATGAACAATAACTTCTGCCTTTTGTACGTCAGAAAGATTCGTCTCTTCCAAATCTTGAAGATGCCAATCTGGTAATTCCAGTACTTCCTTTGCAACACGATCCACTACATTCAGAAAGGCTTCCTTTTCTTTATCTTCCAGATAATTAATGATTGGCCCACCAATCACTCTACCGTACTGCAATAACCTTTCAATAGCTACCAGAATATGATCTGCATCTTCTAACCCCTCTTCAGCAGTAATTTTTTGAATTTGTTCTTTCATTTCTTGCGTAATTGTCAGCAAAGCTTCCTCTTGCGCAGCTTCCACAGCTTTCGGTTGCACAGGTGCTTTAGGCCGTTCAGGAGAGTGCTTTGGCATATAACTATTTTCCGTGGAATTCCTCATGAACCTTCTTTAATTGAGGATTTGTGACATGAGTATATATCTGTGTAGTCGATAAGTCTTTATGACCTAACATTTCCTGCACAGAACGCAGATCCGCTCCATTTCGTATATCGACAACTGATTGCCGACATTGCTCGCATCAACAATGCTTACACTGTTAATAATTGGATTTGAATCTTTAATTGTATTTAGTTGATTTACAACTGCCGTGCTTTCCCACTGAGCATACTCATCTTCCAATTGCAAAGCAGCCAAATGGACAATGGCTGAAGCTCGCTCTTGATACCCTTCTATAATCAATCCTTTTGTGATTGTAAAAAGCACAGAAATCATCACTAACGTGCAAGAAAAGCATATTACAAGAACAATGACTCCGCGCTGGCGAGAGATAAATCCGATTAGTCCGCCTGATTCTGGTTTTTGCTTTATTTCTGTTTTCACCCAAGTATTTTACCACAGATCGCGATTTTGAGCCAGCTCGTCACAATATTTGCCTTACCATTACTGCAAGCAATACGCATAAAGCCAATATTGAAACTCCTCGTTTTTCTTTTATCCATTTATTCGCAATCTTCCGAAATCTACCACTCTTATTAACAGATGAAACCGGAGTGCAATTTGTTTTTAGGCTCGTTAATTCCAAATGATTCCATAATGTCGAGAATGTTTTTCGTTCCTCTTCGGCAAGCTCTGGATAATGTAGAATTGTTGCCTTGTTCTCCGAACAACTAAAACAAGCAATTGCATCTCTGGTAATAATCTTTTCAAAAGTAACCGGGAATCTCTGTGCTGACACTATTAATGTCATTCTGTTTCTAAGATGATCTTTTGACTTAATTTTTCTTCCTTCGACAGTATCTTGGGTAATTACACGCGAAAATATCCCATTACTTTTTCTTATTTTATCAAACATACTTCTGGATTTAAGCATTTGATGATCTTTCCCTCCAGATATTATGGGTAAGTAATGTAATACTTCCTTTTGATCTACAGACATGATTAAAACCTGCATGTGTGCATCTTCGATAGCAGATTCTCCTTCAAAATGCTCAATTTCCGGTCTGCAAATTTCTTCTTTCATAGAAGATAGGAATACCTCGAAGTCATGCTGCTTTCTATTGATCATTTCCTTTCTCTCTCTGGATTCGTTGTGCACCCATTGTCTTATAGAGGAAATTGTTCCGACCAAATATTTGGGTACTCCGTTAATCACTTCACGTCTAATTAGACCTCTGCCTCTAAGCTTCTTTACTGCTCGATCAATAACACCTGTGCTCTTTCCAGTCTTTGCACAAAGCATTCGAACAGTTAAAGTACCGTCTTCTATTAGGTGAGTGATAATTAATATCTCAGCGACCGAGAAGCCACTTTCTTGTAGATATGCCTGTACTGTTGAGGGGAACTTATCCAGACAAACCTTGACGATACTCGCTTTTGACAGTTTGTAAAGTATTTTCCCCAATATACTTATAGAGCAGTGCATAAAAATACCCGATCTACTTATTTATTCAGGTTTTATCCTTTAAATTAGCCTTTTAAGTATATTGTAAGATTCAAATTTTAGTTCTTGTCTATTCTACCGTTTCAACAACATCTTTACTTATATGTCCCTCATCATGCAATCTTTCGGCGGCCTGGGCAAACGTGCACATTCCATCTTTTTTGCCTGATTGAAGAACTGAGCTAAGCTCCTGCAATCGATTTTCTCTGATTATATTTGCAGTTGCAGGTGTGTTAACCAGGCACTCTCTTAGAGCAACTCTTCCTCCCCCCTCTTTTGGAAGAAGTCTTTGAGCTACAACTGCTTTGAGTGAGAGAGAAAGCTGTGAGCGAATTTGAGGCTGTTGATGAGCAGGGAACATGTCGATAATTCTATTTATTGCCTGAACCGAGTTTGGAGTATGCAATGTTGCAAAAATCAGATGACCAGTTTCTGCGAGCGTTAGGGCGGCACTGACAGTTTCGATATCTCTCATTTCTCCAACCATTATGATATTGGGGTCTTGTCTGAGTACACGCTTTAGAGCTTCTGGGAATGAATGAAAATCTTTACCCAATTGGCGCTGTCTGATAATTGATTTGCCCGGGGGGAACAAAAATTCAATTGGATCTTCCATTGTTACAATGTTTTTTGAATGGCTCTCGTTAATGTGCTGAATCATTGCAGCAAGCGATGTTGATTTTCCTGCGCCGGTTGGACCCGTGAAGAGTACAAGCCCTTCATTAAGAGAACACATTCCTTTCATACGCTCATCGAAACCAACTTCTTCCAGAGTAGGAATTTTTGTAGGAATAATTCTCGCGGCAAGGCTCAAATTCCCCTTCTCGTAATGACAGTTCACACGAAGCCTGAGGCCGTCTTTTACCTGATACGAAACATCAATTTCCCAATCCTCTTGAAGCTTTTTAAAATTCTCCGCTCCAAGCACTGCTTCT
>Ga0187827_10003198_pt1 | contig 21483 bp, 12 predicted proteins | sample ETNtaG_39_FD_167969 | JGI IMG/M metagenome (GOLD analysis project Ga0187827, IMG submission 167969) | Marine microbial and viral communities from oxygen minimum zone, Eastern Pacific Ocean - ETNP2014_SV_150_PacBio MetaG (Illumina Assembly) | ecosystem: Environmental > Aquatic > Marine > Hypoxic... | reverse complement strand
TTCTGTCGAGGTGTTTGCTCACTTCCGGCTGTTCCCCACCCATGCATCCACCCAGTGGGCCCAGTCGCCGCCCTTGCCGTTTCCGCCGTCGGTGATGATGAGTTGAAGCTCCTGCGCGTCTTTGAGGGACAACTCGATCTTGCGAAACTGGTCTCGTTTGAGCAGGCCGCTGTTGAAGGCTTCTTTATCGTCGACGATGACCTTGAACTCGACGGTTGCGTTTCGGCCGGGCGAGGCGATGGCGTGGAATTCTGAAAACTTCCCGCCCAGGAAGAATATGGCCTTCGATGGCGCGTGGAGGGTCATACCGTGTTTGTAGGTCTTGCCGGCCACCTTGAACGGGTCGCCCTGCCTGCCCTTGTTGTAGTGGACGGGGCTCACTCCGAATGCAAGAACATCGGCAGATTCGGACGAAAGGTAGGAGCGTGGATTCTTGGGTGTTGTTTTGGGCACCTTGACCTTGCGTCGGGCGTTCAATTCTTCCCTCGTGCCTTCTACCCAGCGCAGATTGCGGAATTCGGGGGCCGCTCCCTTCCATGGTGCGCCTACCACTTTTACCTTTCGATTCGGGCCGTGACCGGAACGAAGCGTCTCTTTGGCGCCGAGTCTGAGCTCTCTGACGCCCGACCAATCCAGGAACGATGCCCCTTCGGGATCCTGAAAATCGACCGGGAACAGCGCCACCTCCTGCCACTGGGAATCGCCTTTTATCTTAAGTTCAGCGGCATACTCATCGATTCCCACCACCATCTTGTTGGACTTGGCGGAGCGAACTTCGAGTGAGAGCTTCGCAAGCGGCGGCGCATGATATCTTGTGTCGTAGAGCTTGTGCGTGTTTCGAGCCCAGTCTTCGGGCCGGTAGGTAAACCACTCCATTTCCCAGTCACCGTCAAAGGTCTCGATCACCAGCGATGGCTTCGCCGTTGCCTTGACTCCTGCGGCCTTGAGCTGTTCGGCGGTCGCTGTCTGCATGAGCGACGACAGGTTGAACGTCTTTGATGTGTAGGGGCCGTAGTAGTAGCCCGCGCCGCTGACCGGTTTGTCCAGTGGATAGAGAACGTTCGCATAGACCCAGAGCGGCTTGTCCGTTCGGGTCAGTGGCAGTCTGGCAGTCCAGGAATCGCCGGCCTTCGTTGGCGACACATGATGCCAGTGCCGGGCCATCGTGTTCTTCATGTCGTTCTTCTCGCCTTCCTTTTGTCCGTGCTGGGTGTAGAAGACGTCCACGGAGAGAAAAGGTCTGCCGGCCTCCGGTGTCATTGTGAAAGACGGCACGCCGTCGTCGGTCTTCAAATCCAGGGAAGACTGTGGCGTCTCCGGCCAGGCGAACGAGCCTTTGAGGTGCTGGTCGAACCACAACGGCCCGGCGACCTCATATTCGTCGGTATCCTGATGGTTGTGATGCGCGGAACAGGTCACGCGCCATTCCTTGCTCGTGATTTCATCTATCGCCCTCGGCAGATCGTCGATGCGACCGTGGAAGTCGTTGGCCGGACTGAGAAAGATGATCGGGCAGGAAATCCTCTTCAGGCAGGCATCGTCGCCGATGGTGGCGCGATAGAGCGCGTTGTTCGAGTCACGGTCGCTGATGCCGCCGCAGGAAGGCGCGGCCGCTTTCACGCGCGGGTCAGCCGCAGCAGTCATCACCGTCAACTTGCCGCCCATCGAATGGCCGTAGACGCCGAGCCTGTCGGGATCGACTTCCGGCTGTTTCTCCAGGAAAGTCAGAGCGCGCCGTGCGCCGAGGACGCAAAGGTACCACGGGTTGTTGCGAGGTGAATCCACCTCATCCAGGGTCCACGCAGCAGGGCTCACGTGTGCGAAAGCGTTCTTCGGATTGCGGCAGGGCGCGTGATAGGCATCTAGCGCGCCCCAATCGGTCGTGAGTTTGTATTTGGGATCGTTCGTCTTGCCGTCCCAGAAAAGCTTCACGATATCAGGATTCACAAGGTAGCCCGGTGCGGAGATGCGTCCGGCCCATGAGATTGAAATGCTGGCGTACCCGCGCTTGCCACTGAACAGCGGCGCCTTGTGATCCGCATACTGCCCTCCGCCATGAATCTGCACCAGCCCCGGCAACTTTGTTCCACCCTTCGGGAAACCATACACAGCAGCCATCATCGCCTCCTTTCCCTTGAAGATGCCGATGCGGTATCGAACGATTCGCAGCACCACGCCTTCCTCTTCCCACTCTTTAATGGTCTCAGTCTCCAGCGGCTCCGCGCGCGGATCGTATCCAGCCCACAACTCATCGAAGTTCTGCGGGGCCTTCCCATCTTTGAGGAGAGGCAGGGATTCTTCGGCGTTGACCTGACTAAGCGACATCACACCTGCGAAGAAGGCGGAAACGAAGGCTAAAGTGCATTTCATTGATGCCATTTGGTTTATTAATCGTCTTGTTCATCTACTCGGCACTTTTCAGCAACTCGACCATCGCATTCCCCATGGACAGACCCATCTCATAGTAGGTGCGTCCGGAACCGCCGTAGTGATAGCGCTTGTCCGAGGTGAAGGCCAACTCCCTGGCGTACTTCTTGACCCACTGGTCGTCGAAGAACCTCCGGACATATGTTGGGTCGTCTTTGGGCTTGGCCGCGTTGATCTTGGCCAATCGCTGGAATTCCTTCCATTTCTCAGTCATGTCGTAAGGGGACCTGTACTGGCAGTGCGCGGTCCTGGCGAAGCGAACTGCGCCCTTGAATTCAGGGAGGGCCGCAATGGCCGCCTGCTGCTTGCGGAAGGTGGCGACCCATTTGATGGGTTCCAGACCGTCAACGCCCAACTCACCAATGACGAAAGGGAGGTCCGGCGTGTTCAGGGCCTTGCGCGTGTCCTTGATGAAATGCGCCATCAGCTCCGTGTAGCGGGGGCTACCGCTGCACCCATCGTTCCAGCCCTGAAACCAGACAAAGCCGGCAAGGTCGTATCCCTTGGCGACATCATAACCCGGCACGTACGTCTTGATGTCGCCAATGACTTTCTCGTACTCCTCCAGGATCTTGCCGTAGTACGCGCCGAACGACGCCTTGTACGTCTCGTAGTCCGGAGGAACGCGGGGTTCCTTCGGGCGCCGCCCCGCCTTCTTTCCCTCGGCCTTGGCGGCCTCGTAGCGCTTCTGCGCCCCCTCGAAGCGTTTCTTCGCTGCCGCGTACCGCTGCATGATCTCCTCATGCTTGGCGCGGATCTCCTCATCGCTCGGCATCGCGCTCGGCGGCAGAAAGTTATGCTTCACGCTCTTGCCGCCCCAGGCCGCCTTGATGAGCAGGACCGGGTCCTCGTAGTAGTCGCCGAGTAACATGCCGATGCCCAACTCGGGACCGATGCATCTGAAGGGCTTGTTCCGGTCTGCCTTGTTGCGCTTGAAGCTGCCGAACCCGACGGTCAGCGGACCGTAATTCGACCCGCCCTCAGGCAGGCCCTGCCGGCACAGGTACGTCACGTACACGTCGTCCCGTACAAGCCACTTGCCGTCGGGCTTGAGATGCTTGAACTGATCGTGGGTGTCCGGGTAGTTGATGACGGCATCCAGCGTGCCGATGGCGGCCTTGCCTTCCATGTTGGATTGCCCCGAGAGAATGAAGACTTTCAGCTTCCCGTCCGCGGCGACCGGCTTCATGTTCGGATTCGGGTACCTGGGCGGCTCGGGGAGTGGTTCGGAGGTCGCTCTGCACGCAGAGAGACATACGACGATAGCGCCAAGGAGCAGGTCGTTCAGTGGTCCTTTCATGTTGCTTCCTTTCATGTTGTTTCCGCTTTCTTAGAGGCACCAACCGGCGGGCGGTAATAGACATCAGATACTACTTCGAGGTCGAGACAGGTGTTCAGGTGTCAGTGGTCCGGGCGGAAACCTATCGCCGTCTTTCCTGACCACTGACACCTGACACCTGAACACTGTTTTTCTTAGAAGCGATTATCAGTCTCCTTCGACGGGACTCGGGCAGCACGTTTATCACTGATAACTTTCAAGGATTTGATCTTGACGATCTTCGTGGTCGTCTTTCTCTTCCTGTCCGTTGTCGTGGACCGCTCGGCCTTGATCTCGACTTGGGCGCCGTTCAGGTCCTGGAATGCGACAGGGAGCGTCTCCAACAACTGCCACGGAATCGCGGTCATCTTGCCGTCGGCGATGATGGAGCAGACATCAACCGTCACCACTTTGCCCCGCCGGTCCTTCCTTGTGACGCGTTCCTTCAGGTATTCACCGGTCAAGACGACTTTCTTCAGGACGACGGATACGCCCCTCTTCTTCTGCGGCTTGACAGGCGCCTCACTGTCAGCAGAAGCATCGACCTTTTCGGGCGGCGGCACGTAGGGCGTGTAGGTCTTTCCCGCTCTCGTGTACTTGGGGACATCTAACTTCCCGTGCTTACGCTCCCACGCTGCGACGCTTCCACTCAGACGCTCGACGATGGGATCGAAAATCTTCCTCCCCCCACCACGTTTACTGGCCTCACACTTGATTCGAACAACGGCCTTGTCATCCGTAGTCAGGAACCGCTTGAGCCGCATCATGATCGGTCGCGCGGCGTCACCCGCGCCCATAAGTTTGCCCATGACCCCGCTGAACCGCTTGACGCCGTAGAACAAAAACGGGCCCCAGCCTTGCTTGGATTCGAGCGTTGATACGTCATCAAGGTACTGCGCCAGAACCGGATATGTCCGGATGTGGGCTTGGGGTGAGAGCCTGTTGAGAAATATGTAGAAATGCCCCACGGACATCCCGCTGCCGCTGGTCTGGTTAGCGTAACCGTAAGCATCCTTCAGCGCTGTGGTGGTCCCCGTGCCGTCTCGATCCATTTTTCGGAGAGCAATGAACTGATCGAGGATCTCTGTCCGTTGCTCCGGAGTGAAGTTCTTGTCGGAGGCCACACACATCTGGAGAAGCTTGGTCAGATCAACCGTGGCAAAAGCACGTCCCTCCGTCTGTTTTGCATCGAGTATCTGCTCCAGCGTTTTGAAGCTCACCATTTCCGATGCGGCCAGGCCATTCACGCGCCACCGTGCGGAGTGGCGCAACCACCAGATCTCGTGGTCGTCAAAACTTTCTATCAACTCGAGGTTCTCAATGATGGTCTCGCCCCTGGCTTTGGCCATCACCCAGAGCGCGCCATCCTTCGCCCAGATATCCGATTTCGGATCTTTCAGGATCTTGACGATATAGGGCGCGAAACGTGTGCTGATCGTTTCAGAATCAACCAATGACTTGCCCCTGAAGCTAAACCAGTTGTGATAGCTGGTGAGGCCCTCACAGACCGCGCGCTGCACGCGTTCGTCGGGATGCTGCAACCCCCGCTCCAGTGCATCCAGAGCCTTGGGGTCGATTGTCTCCGGCACACCTTCAGCGGGCGTGTCGCTTGTCTTTGCTGCCAATGCGTGTGCCGCAGATTTGCGCACACTGGGGTTGTAGTGACGCATCAATGCTTCGCATTGCTCAATGGTGGCGTTGCCACTGCCAAGCAGTGGGAAGGTCTCGTGCGATTTAATCCCCAAGTCACTGCCCCCTTCACAGAAGCCAACTTTCAGGAAGTCCGTGTCAGGTTGTTCCCATCCGCGCCAGAGCTTGTCGTCCGGCAATTTCGGATTGGCATTGCGCTCGCCGCGTGGCTTGCCGGTAATGCGCAGGGTCCTGCGGGGCGCCGTGTAGTCTGGCACGCTTCGAGGAAGACGAGCGGGATACGATGGTCGCGCAACAGCGGACCGAGCTCGTCCGTGTACACGGTGGTATGCCCCCGCTTCACGAGCTTGCCGGCGTCCTTGGGGTCTTCGAAGCAGAGGCCCCCGAGCCCGACCTGCTTGTCGTACACACCGTGGCCGTCGAAGTGGACCACATGATACGGCTCCTTCTCCCGGCGGGCGCGATCGAGCTCTTTGCGCAGCGCAGGCAATGTGGGCGGACGCAGCACACGTATTTGGACGAGCCCACCGAGCGACTCCATCGCCTCGACCAGCGGCAGTGCGCTCACCCGGTGATCGATGTAGGTGCAGGCATCGTTTTCGGGCCGGGCCGTCACGAGCAGGATGCGTATGGGCGTGGCGAGCACCGGGACATCGAGCGGTTCCGTATTCGGCAGACGCCGCCGCACCCGCGTCGGTTTGGCGCCCTGGAAAAGGTAGCTGTTGCCATCATGGAGCAGTTCCCATGGCAGGCGGAGCAGGTCGGTCGCGGCTTCGCGTGCGATCGTTACATCCGCTTCGTCCGCGCCGGCTTCGAGTGAAGCGTCCACATGGACGGAAAATCTTCTTCCGGCCTGCCCGTCGATCCGCGCCCAGCCGTTCAGGACATTGTGGGTGTGCTCCACCGGCAGGGCGGCCCGGTACAGCAGTTCTCCCCATTCGAGGAGACTCTCTTCCACCTTGCGGGCACGCTCCCGAAAATACTCGCTCGGCCAGACCGCGTATTGTTCCAGGTACCAGCGCAGCTCCTGCTCCTCGATGGGCCCGATGGGCGCGACGAATCGCCAGCTCTGCTCGCTGGTGACCTCCGGCTGCCCTGACGTGGCCGGCTCATGGACGAGCCGGGCGCGGGCCGAGGCACGGCGCACACCCTCCTCCTCCTGAAACTTCAGGTCGGTAAGCTCGAGCACCAGCTCTTCAAGGGGCTCAGCCTCAGGCTGGGGCGTCGGTGGAACATCGGCACCCAGCCTCAAACCCAGCGCAATCAGCAGCACGTTCATGGCCGCTTCGATGCCGCCGGGGTCGCTGGTCGCGGAAACGTAGAGCGGCTCTTCGTCGAAGAACTCCTCCAGCACACCAAGTTTTGTTTCGTCCAGAGAAAGAGGGATCACCGGGTACTTGTCGCTCCCGCGTTCTTTCTGCACTTCGAGCGCGTGCTTCAGCTCTTTGCCGACCCACTTCGATTGCAGTGCATCCGTGCTCACCACGACCGCGTAGGCGGAGGCTTCTTCAATGGCTTGCTGGATTGCGGACCACAGCGGATCGCCGCCGCGCAGTTCCCGAGAGTCGATCCAGACATCCTGACCCAGATTGCCAAGAGACTGCTGGAGCCCGCGCACGAACGCGTCATCTTTCGAACTATGAGAGATAAAAAGCTTGCTCATCCTGACACCAACGCCTCCATTCAAGGACGTGGACTTCGTCCTGTATCCACCGCGGGTGGGACGAGCTCCACCCGGTTACCGTATTCCGTGCGGTCACACCGTCAAGTGGGATTTCTTGCTGGGATACTATTGAACAAGAGTGAATCTGAAATCGACATTTGAAGGCAGGGAAGAATGGCTCGACTTCACCCCGCAGGAATCGTCCGCATTCGCTCAAAACGGGAAAGAAAAGCGGCAAATTCCCTCCGCAGTCTTTCAAAAGCTGGCGTTCACCACGCTCAAAGATTCCGTGCGAGGGCAATGCTCCGCATGGAGGAACGGTGCACTTCAAAGCGGCGGGATGTCAGTCGAGCGCATCGACCAGAGGCAGGGAACATTGACGATGAGACTGACTGGCTCCGCCGATCTCAGGAAGAATGGAAGGGCCTGTGTCTGCCAGTTACACGGGCTGGCCTCCTACGATAACAGGCAGCGAAAGTTCACCAGAATTAAATTGGCAGCCGCGGGACAACGAGCCGGGATGGACCGGGATGATCGGAGGCCAGCACCGATGGGTGTCGTGTTCCAGTTGCCTGAGTGAGGCGATAGTCTGAAGGTCTGAAGGCTGAGGCTATGGAAAACGGTCTCGAATCAGTAAACTGACGCCCCCGAACTCATCGAGCACCAAAGAATGTCAGACTCAAAGGAAGCGATCTCCAGGAGCGGCGCAGTGGCAGCGAACCCGGCACCCGCCGCGGAAGCCGGTGCACGTGTTCTTGAAATGGGCGGCAACGCCATGGATGCGGCAAGCGCAGCGAGCATGGCCTGTTGCATGCTGCAGCCCCATTCCACAGGGGTTGGCGGATACGTCTGTTGCGCGGTGGTTCTTGAAGGTAAGACCGGTCGAGTCTGGTCTGTTGATGCTAACTCCATCGCGCCCGCGGCCGCGCACGAGCGGATGTATGAAATCCTTCCCAAGCGTCCGAATGGCGATTCCCACAACGAGAATGAATACGAATGCCGCGTGAAAGACGATGCCAACATCTATGGGCCGCTCTCTGTCGGCCCACCTGGAATGATGGCCGGAATGGGAATCGTCTGGGAGCGTTGGGGAAAGCTCGAATGGCGGGACATCGTTCAGCCCTCGCTGGACCTCATCTCCGACGGGATCGCTTACGACACCACCGCTGGCGCTATCAAAAGCCTGGAACAGGAGATTCGACGATTTCCTGCTACGGCCGAGCATCTGATGCCGAACGGAAATCTACCGAAGCCTGACGACATCTGGCATCGTCGGGACATGGACAAAACTCTGGAGCGTGTCGCGGAGGCTGGCTGGCGCGATTTCTACGACGGTGAGATTGGTCACAAGATCGCGGACTCTATCCAAGAGGCCGGAGGCATCCTCACCCGGGACGACATGGCAAACTTTGAGCCGAGAGTGACCGCGCCGTATTGCGTCTCATTCAGAGACGCCGAGGTCTATGGGCCCATCCTGACCAACGGCTGCATCTCCAGTCTCCAGATCCTCAACATGCTGGATTGCCTCGAGCCGATCCTGGAAGACTCCCCTGCCTATTGGCACAGGTATGCCGAAGTGCTGAAGCTCGCCTGGCGCGATCGCCTGCAATACCTGGGCGACCCGGCCTTCGTGGAGGTGCCCTACGAACGATTGCTTTCTAAAGAGTACGCGGCGGGTCGCGTTGAGAGCCTGAAACAATTCCCGGAGTCCATCGATCAAAAGATGCCGCCGAACCCAGTTGAAGGCAGTCACGGAACGCTACATGTTTCCACCGCGGACATTGAAGGCAACGTCGTTTCGATCACCATCTCCCAGGGCGGAAGTTTCGGCTCATGCTTCACCGTCCCAGGCACCGGCGTTATCCTCGGTCACGGCATGTTCCGACTCGACCCACGACCGGGCCGCGCCAATTCTGTCGGACCGGGAAAACGCCCGCTGAACAACACGGCAGCGATGCTCGTGCGTCAGCCTTCACGAGACACAGCCATCGGGCTTCCCGGCGGACGAAAGATCATCAGTGTGATGCCGCGTGCGGTGGAGCTCCTGGTCGAAAGAAAGTTCTCCGGTCGACGGGCGGCAGAAGCACCTCGAATGCATTCAGAAGCTTCCGAGCCGATTCAGATCACCGAATCCGCCGGGGACGATACTATCGCCGCGCTCAAAGAAATGGGTCATGAAATGAAACCCATGGAGCGGATTGCCGGCGCCATGAACTGTGCCGAAATCTTGAGAGAAGAGCGCATCATCCGCGCGGGCGGGACAGGTTGCGCAGCGGGGGCGAGTGGTTGAGGTCACTTCGAGGTCCAGTCCGGCAAATCTCCGTCCCCGGTCTTTTCACGTTCAAGCCGAGAAAATTTCGATTGGAAAGTTGTTCTGCGATACCATCAGAGGAAGCATGAAGACCACAACTCAACCTGGGACTATTCGCGCGTCGTCCGGACATCTGCTGCTTCTGCTGTTCGCTGGTTGGCTGATCGGCGCCGGTTCTGCAGAAGAGACGGTCCCGCAGTCCCCGCCTGCGGAGAGCAGAGAGGTGGGGCTCAGCCGGAAGTACAGGAATCTGTGGTTGGCCCGGACTAAAGGCGAGAATCTGGCGGCCGGCAAGCAGGTGCAATTCAACATCACGCCCAACTACCCGCTGACAAAAGGCGCAGACGATTGCGTCCAACTGACTGATGCCAAGCTGGCGACGCACCCCAGTCAGCGGGATGACAAGATCTGGCATTCGCCGGATGCGGTGGGCTGGGCGCGCCGGAATCCGGCAATCGTCGTGTTGGACCTCGGGCGGGTCTATCCGATCGACCGGGTCGTGGCCCGTTACCTCGGTGGTGGAGCCCAGGGAACGTTGTGTTTCCCCAGGCGCCTGCAACTTCTCCTCAGTCGGGACGGGAAGAGCTTCTTTGAAGTCGGCGGCTTTGAGAAGATGCTGCCACAGGACGAATCGCAGACGACCACGCGAGATGAATCGCGTGCATTCCAGTCGTTCAGCCTCGAGGAGCGCGGGGATTCCTACGTCTATCCTTTCATTTTCCCGGACCTCAAAGCAGCGGCGCGCTACGTCGTAATCAGCGCGACTGCCCCGCGTGACTATCTGTTCATTGACGAGCTGGCCGTATTGGCGGGAGATTTTCCCATAGCAGACGTCGAATTCAGAGACAAGCGACAGGTTCCGTTTGCCATGCAGGGACTGCTCGTGTCGCCACTGAAGAATGAGATCCACGTTTCGACCAATTTGCTCACACCGAACATCTTCTTCCTGAAAGACCTGCGTCCCGCAGCCGATAAGCGGAAACCAATCACGTTCACCCTCGAGCTTCCTCCCGAAATCACGGTTCTCCCGACGCGAATGACCACGAAATACGCGAACGTGATTCACAGTCGGGCGGAGACCGTGCGGGACGGCCGGAAACTCACGCGCTGGACGATACGCGACTACAAATGCCGTTGGGCAAGAGATCGCAACAGCGGCTCAGCCGGACCGTTTTATCTACGACTTCCACCAGGCACGCGGGCACTATCCGCTCCAGACGCCTGGATCTACGCAGAGAGCGAAGGGCACGCCCCGACGCCGGTCAGGACGCCAATCTCGCTGATCCAAATTCCGCCTGTACCCAAGCTCGAAAAGTTCCACGTCAGCCTGTGTTGGATGAGCCTTGATGTGCAGCGGGACTGGCCGGGCTTCCTGAGCGCGTTCCAGCATCTGGGTTTCAATGCAGTAGGCTCCTTCCCGGCACGGAATTGGACTGCCCCGGACCACCCGTATTTCAAGCCGACCATTCAGCACCTGGCTCAGGCCAGGGCCCTGGGATTCGACATCATCCTCAACGATTCTCCGTTCCATTTCATGTGGCGCGTTCACGGCAAGGAACCCGAGATCGCCCCACAGACGGAGGACGGCGTGAAGAGCAAGGTCTGTCCTTCTTACCGAGGACAGTTCTACCGGGAAGAGTTGGACCGGATTGCCAGGATATGCCGACTGATCAATCCGGACTACATCTTCTGGGACTTTGAGATCATGCGCGGCGAACTCTTCGGCGACGCCCCGAAATGCAGCCGCTGCCAGGCCGCCATCAAGTTGGGGGACGTGCAGGACTGGGACGAGTTCATCCGAAACCAGTGCACGGACATACTCCTGGAACTGCGTAAGACTGCACTGACCGCACTCAAAGGGGCAGAGCGACCGGCACCGGTGATCGGCTCCTATCATGTTAGTGTCTCCGGCATGCGCACGATCCCGGCGACCAAGGCGTTCCCTGCTGCTGTCGATCTGCTGATGCCGAGCCTTTACTGTCGCGGCGAGGCAAAGGTAGTGCACGATGCGGTGCGAAAAGACTACCTGCTGGCCGGCCGGCGCGTTGGCATCCCCTACCTGACCACCGGGACCTACGGCGATGTCAGTCCGACGGATATCGAGCTGATGATCTATGAGGCGTTCCTTAACGGTGCGGCGGGTATCACCTACTACTGCTTCGCGGACTTTGATTCGCCCATCGAGTATGCAGCGCATGCCCGAGCGTTGCGCACGCTTGCCCCATTCGAGACGCTTCTCTGGAAAGGGACCATGCAGAAACCGAGGTGCGACAATCCGGCCCTGACCGTGTCCGCGTGGGGCACTGACCGGGAAATGCTGATCCTGCTGGCGAACTATGCGCGGAGCGACGCACAGACGGGCAATCTGCGCATTGCCGCGGGAAAAATCCAGCACGCGACCAACCTGCGTAACGGCGTTAGCCTGGATCCCAATCCGGGGGCTGGATTATCGGTGGTAGTCCCGGCCGGCGATGCAGTTCTGTTACACGTCAGAGGGGATCCGAAGTAGCCCATGCAACTCCTGTTCGAGACACAACTGGCGATCACGGACGTATGCGGCCGGCTCAATTTTTTCCAGACGGAAGCCGATGTCCTGTGCGATCCCGTGCTCACCTCCACGACCGACGCCGACCGCGGCCGGGTGACGGCAAAGACCGTTCTCCACGACAGCGGCATCTATCGCATGTGGTACCAGGCGTTCCCTAACCGCACTCTTTCCAGGGACGGGAACCTGGTCGGATATGCCGAATCAGACGACGGACTCACCTGGCGCAAGCCGGAGCTGGACCTGGTGGAGAACGTCTCGTGGCCGAACAACTACTGCGATCTCGGTCTGACATCGCCTTCGGTCTTCATCGATCCGAAGGCCGAACCGAGCCACCGTTACCGCGCCACGGGCTACCGTCGCGGCGGGGAGTTTGCGAACCCACAGGGCACAACAGGTTGCTTCTACACAGCCCATTCACCTGACGGACTGCATTGGGAGTTGGACTCAGACAGGGCACGGTGGTACTCGGGCGATACGATCAGAAGCGCTTACCACCCGCAACAGCAGCGCGGGATCTGTGCCATGAAGTTCGTGAGGCGCATGAACGGCATCACCAGACGCTCGATCTGGACGGCCGACCTGCGGAACGGCAACTGGGGCGACCCGGTCTGTGCGCTGGTTCCGGACGAGTTCGACGACGTCGCCGCGGTAACAAGGGGGTGCAACAGTTGCGACTACTACAGCCTCGGCCTCCTGCCGGCCGGATCAGGGACTGTCGCGCTGCTCGACAACTTCTGGCATACGTTACCCCTGTCGATGCAGCCGGAGAATTACGCGATCTTCGGCACCTCTGACATCACCCTGGCATACCAGGCTCAGCCCGGCGACCGCTGGCTGCACGTGCCCGGCCGAAAGAGTTTCATCCCGCATGGCTCTCAGCCTTGGAACGCCGGCTGGATCTGGGGCACATCCTGCCCTGTCGAGGTCGGGGATGAGCATTGGTTCTACGTCAGCGGCAGCCGGCACGATCATGCCTGGCACATGGACGAGCAGTGGAAGGTTGACGATGCGTTGGCGACACACCTGGACGCTGCAGGCGATGAGTGGGTCGTCGGTGTCGCGCGCTGGCCGAAGTGGCGTTTGTTCGGATTCCATGCCAACCCCCGCGGCCACTTCGATCTGGAACTGGGCGAGCTCAGCGAGCCGAGTGAACTGCTGCTCAATTACAGAACCGAGCCCCAGGGCTGCGTGCAGGTGCAAATCTTCGCACGTGAGGTGAGAAACGATATGGGCGAGATCGCAGGACGCAGCAGTGCTGACGATGCAGTACCACTGACAGGTGACAGCCTTGCCGAGGTCGTGGCCTGGCGGGATGGCACGATACTTCAGCCAGTGCCTGGCAAGCGTCTGGTGGCAAGAATCGTGCTGGACAGAGCATCAGTCTACGCCTGGGAAACGCAGCCCGCGCGGGACTGACTTCCGGACGCTCCTTCCCCTACGCCCCAATGAATGGGGGCAGACCCCAGGCTGCAGCCCCTCACGGTTGCTCACCGTAGTATTCCACGTATGCCCGATTCCATCGTGGATACCGCTGGAGGCGATCGAGGTTGTCCAAGCCGGTGACTACATTGTCGGCCGGTGGGAACGCGTTCTGACTTCCCGCTCCGCCATTTAACGCCTTTTCGAGCTCGAGCATGTCTTTGACTTTGAGATTATTCCAAAGCTCGGATTCCTCGCCCGGGGCGGGCAGATTGTCGGTGAATTTCTGCCGGTAGGGCAGGTAGCCCCTGTAAAGCCTCGGAGTCAAGCGAAGGTTCGTGCCGCGACGGTGGCTGCCATGTTGTCCACCGAAGTCCTGATTCGGCGTCTGGCGATTGCTCAAGGTCATGTATTCTTTCTGTGACAGCGTATCTCCGTAGACGAGCGGCAGGAAGCCGGGCTGGTAGGTGTAGCTGAATCGCATATCCACCCATTCAGCAAACTCGCCTGCTGGCACATCAGCCGGAACCAATTGATTGAAATTTGAAAACTCTACCTGCGCATTGCTGCGAGTCGCATCTACGGTTTTCGAAGCCTGAACCGTAAGTGAATTGTCCCTGGCCAAGATATGTACATAGCCGCCGACGGCCTTGTGTTGCGTATTGATTCCGGCACCTGTGAGGACCGGAGAAGCGTAATCGCGATTGTAGGTGGCATAGCTCCAGACTTGACTCATTTCCTGGTCCACGAAGGTTGCCTGCCCGAAAAAGAGAATGCCTAACAGAATCCCCAAGTAGAGCGGCATCGTGATGCAGAACTCAACCGATGCCGAACCTTTATTGTTTCGCAGGTGATGGATATTTCTTTTCAAGGGAGGCGTCCGCTAATGGTTCGTGATCTCATCCAAAGTCTTGTCATCGATCTGAAGGCCGTGCTTGTCTTGCGAATTGCCGGTCTGTCCAGGCGCTCTTATCAGGCCCTGCACTTTGTTCGAAAGTGGATCGGCAACGCTGATGCCGGTCTGGGTATAAGTCTGAACGCTGTTGAGCAATTTATCGAGAATCAAGTTCAGCCCTTTGTCGAATCCTTTTTCGGTTGCATCCATATCCTTGATAGTCCGTCCGGTCGGCGTGAGCCGGGCCTGCCATTGGGTCAGGTAATGATTTGAATTGGAGGCCAACCAGGACTGCCGGGCAGCCAGGCGCGCTGGGTCGTCAGCGAGCAATTCCCAATCGATCACCCATCGGCCGCCATCAAAGACCGCGGGCCGTGCACTGGCGAAACAGAAAAAGCCCCAAGTTGGGTCCCAACCACTGGGGAGCACTCGAAAGTCGGTATCCGGCATCCAGACGCCGACATTGATGCCCCACTTGAAGAATTCCTCGGTCAGGACGAGCGGCGATTCCACGGATTCCTCCCCGTAGGAGACCTCGTTCTCCTCGGCGAAGGCATCGTCTTCGAGGCGGGTTCCGAAGCGGTCAACAGCGTCGTATTCGTTCATCTCTCTGAAGATGCGCGTGTCCATGAAGTCATCTTCGTCAAGCCTGTTCGTTCCCTTGAGGTGGAAGGCGTCTCGTGCAAATAGAACCACATCCGTGAATCTGTCACCGTCATAATCCACGCCCTGCCCGTAACGTCCTCCGCAAGTGGGGCAAGGAATGACCTGATCTTTGCTGGGATGCACGATGTAACCCGTTGGGCCAAGCATTGGTGATTTGCCAGGCGCTTCTTCGGAGACTCGAATTTCTCTCGAATCCCAACAGGGCGCGCGGGTCTGCACATGAGTGAGTGGTGTGGGCGGATGAAAGCCCAGGTAGATGCGCTTGAAGGCCTCTTTCGGCCCGGTGGAATCGTTGTAGAAAAGTTTTCGGCCATAGTTGAACCTGGGGTGGCTGCGATGGAAGTAATTCGTCACATTGCTGTAGTCATCGTTGGGGCGACTTTCCCCAGGATTTCGCCACCAGGTTTCACCTGGGGTCCGGTTCTTCGAGAACCCTACTGAGCCGTCATTTTCAAACCAGATCCAGTAAATGTTTTGCAGGCCCGGGGACTCGATCGTGACTGTACCGTTTGACTCATTCGGGTTGGAACTGTCCGGCACCACATTGGTCACGACAACAGTTTCTGTGTGACTTGCAGTGCGGTGAATCTCGCTGATCTCCAGGCCGGAGATTCCTTCAACTGGCGATTGTGGCGGTGTGCGAACCCACGCTTCCTCGTCATTGACGATCCGCGAAACACGAAACAGTTGCCCACGCACTCGGACTAAAGAACCACGTCGCAGCTCGCTGCCAAAAAAAGTACCGGACCCAATGAATTCTCCTTCGACGGCGATGGTGACCCCAAACTTGTCTTTCACCTCTCTTTGCTGCACGAACAGGGTGCCTCTGAATTTCGTTTCGATCTTTACCTGTTGCCCTGCCGACTCGGTAGTCAGAGTTTCAGCGGGATCGAGTGTGATGCGCCTGCTGGTGACGCTCGAGGGCGAGAGTTGTATGGTGATGGGTCGTCCGGCAGCCTCCACATTCAGATCGTCTCCAGCCCGAAGTGTAATAGTGCCAGCGGTGATTTGGTCGATGGTGGTGGTTCGATTATTGGAGGTCGAATACTTCACTCGAATTCGCTGACCGACTTCGAAATCCGCACTCAGGAAGCCGCTACCGCTGTCTGAAATCGTATCGGGATCTGGATCGTTATCCTCGAATGAAATGCCGCTGCTAACGAGCGTTGGGATGTCCTGGATCTTATACGTCCCATCGTTCGAGCTGGAGCCGGTGACGGTGATGGTCTGGCCCGGAGCTAAACCGGCCCGGACGAATCCATTTCTGCTGTCGGTAATCGTATCGGGATTGGCACCGTTGTCTGAAAAGGACAAAGTTATGCCTTCAATTGTCGGCCCCGTGTAGATCGGCTTCAGAACCTCAGATCCGCTGACGATGGCGTAAAAAGGAAGCATGTACGGGTTACCGGCATTCTCCGGCTGCGGCTGGCCATTCGGCCCGGACCGATCCCGGAGGAGGTGCAGATTTGCGACTTCAAGGATCGTGTCACCGATTTCATAGCCGCGTCCCAGATTCACCTCTTCGGACATACCTGGAGGCACCTCTTCGGTAAGGTAGGTGGTGTTGATTCTCTGTCCCGCGGCGTAAGGGGTGTAGATCCTGCCGTGCCGGGCGAAGGTCCGAATTACTCCTACGAACGTTCTGCCACCTCTGCCGTTTGGTACCGAGAAAGAGCGATCAGAGTCCCAGTATCTGTAGTTCGCGACACCATTCGAATAAAATGGGACGCCCCTCAAGCCTGAGTCGAACCAGTCCGTCCAGCGTGGTAGCCCCTGGTCATTCGGATGCATGGAAGGCACGACTCCGTGTGCGATGCCAAACCGCGTCATATCGATTTCCCTTTCCACGTACAGGTTCGGGTCGAGCTCATCAACATCGGGGAAGATGGCAGCTCGCTCCGCACCCCTTTGGCCGGACCGCCCGACTGTCATGGAAAAGGCCGCTCCGAGTTCCTTGTCCACGCCGGCATCCCTGATTTTGGCGGCTGTGTCCTCAAGAATTTTTTCCTGGAGATCGTTGAGCTGTTTGATGAGTCGCTTGCCATCTGGAATGTTCTGTTGTGCCCGCTGATAAGCATTGTCGTAGGCAGTCTGGGCGTTGGAGGCATTGACGTTTGGATCCGGCTCGCGGGTCAGCTTGTAAGAGTTCGTGGCGTAAGGGCTCGTCGGCTTGGCGAACTCGAGGTCCACCCCTCTTACGATGACTTCGACTGCGTAACGAGACATGTGATATTGCGTCTGAGCGATGCCGTCGTTAATCCAGGCAAGAGCGCTCAATGCATCTGCCTGATTCAGAGCCATTGAATAGGCCGCGGCATCCGCGACGCCCTGTACTTTCATCTTCGTCGAGCTGATGTAACCGATTCGAAATACAGAGATCGTGAAGAATAGGAGAAACATTACGCTGATTACAGAAAACACCAACGCCTGGCCCTCTTCACTCAAATGAAGTTTCCTGAACCCTTTAAGCAACCATTGCAGAAAAGTGTTTTTGGTGGTTTTCATGGAGCAGGGATCAGGGTTGATTGGTATCCCAGTTTCGGGCGAGCGTACAAGTTTCACGAAGAGTTACGTGCGGCGCGGTACCGTATCGATTTCCGGTCATGAGCGGCACTTGATTTTGGTTATTTGCGCTCAAGTTGCCCCAAAGGGAGAGGAGCGTGGAGTCCGGTAAAAAGATGACTTCGAAATCATGCTCGACTGCAACGCGCACGGTAGTACCGTGGCCGCCAGGGAGCGTGGGCTCCAGGATGGTCACGCGTGTTTTCTTTTCTGCAATGTTTGAGCGGGTAATCCAGTCCTGATTGAGGGGGTCCCAGCCGGGAACGGTGAGTGTCGGATCCTGTGCCGGCAAATCGGCAGGCGGGGGGCTGGCTCCGGTAATCGGCGAGCAGATGGTGATGGCGGCTCGATTGATCGCGTCGCTCGCTCGGGCCTGCCAATCGTTACCATCCGAATCGACGCCTTCTCTGATCACCAGAGCCGCCCGAGCCGAAGCGTAGGCGGCGTGATTCACTACCAGCTTGGCGATCATAAAGTGCGCCAATTGCAGCGCGGCCAGCGTAAGGAAAAGCTGGATTGGGAACACAATGGCAAATTCGACCATCGCCTGGCCCCGCTCACGTTCCTGTGATTGAGGCGATCTCAAAAAACTGAAAGCGCCATCGTACTTGGTTACAAAGGGGAGATTCAGTCGCACCAGGTTTCTCATATCAAATTCAATATGCGCGCCAACGGTCAGGGGACGTTTACTGTGCAGCCCCAGTGATGTGGAGATTCCATGCGGAAGTTTCGCAAACTTGGGGGCAGCCCTTATTAGCTCTTGTCTTTCAAGGCAGTGGCATCATCAGGATTGAAGTCAGGTCGTGATACAGGCCCTGAAGAGTTGCTATCAGCGTTTCAAAGATAGGCATCAGGCCCACTAGGACCACGGAGACTACGAGAATGTATTCAACGGCTGCTTGCCCCTTCTCAGGCTCGTTGGCTTTCCCGTCTTCAGTCGCATCGAAAGCCTGACGATCCTGAATCTCATCCTTCGTTGAGGCCGGTACCTGGCTACATTTCTTTTTCATGATTCAGCTACATTAACCCAAACGGAACCGAATAGGAGGATTACCTAGCGGTTATTGTTCCAAATGGAACTTGTGGTTCAACATTTTCCCGAAATTTTCCCAACACTGAAATTAATTCACTACACGACTTCCATGGCTGAAACTCTCGCACCACTTCAGCCATCGGCCTGACGCTTTCCCGCGGCACCATGGGAGCGATGGACAGGCTGTACTCAGGATGAATCCACCTGACTCTGAGCCGGCTCGCAGGCATCTGCTGGTCTCAGCTTCCACTTTGCTTGCATTGCCTCGCAGCAAGAGTCCACTTGGGGTCAGATCTTGAATGAATTAAATGAATCAGATACCGATGAACAACGTGCGCCCTGGTGGTCGTTTGCACTTTAATTACGTACCTGAGACCGGCCCTACTTCTCCAACAGGAAGACTCTGGTCTCCGGTGGCTTTGGCCGCAAGATGATTCGGCTGATTCCTCGGCCGGTGACCTTGCCAGTGGCGGCATCAATGACCTTGCGATAGCGGCCGGGCAGGCGCAGTTCTGTGCGCCCCGGCTCGGTGAGGTGTATGGATGCGATGGTGTCGCTGGCGGAGACGACCGCGTCTTTCTCGCACCACACGTTGCAGCCTCCATAGCGGGCAAGGGATTTCAACACCTGTGGCGGCAAGGGGAGAGCTCCAGCGAAAACGACTGCGTAATCGTTCCGGGTGCGGCCGCCATTCTTTCCGTTGCCCGAAGCCCCTCGTCCGAATTCCTTCAAGGCCAGCCCTGCGGTGTTGATGTAAAACGAAAAGACCGCATCGCCCAGAATCTGGCAATCGGTTTCCGCCAGCCGAACGGGATCGGGTGCGAGGACGGGGCCATACATGTAGGTGTCGCCAAAGAGCGGGGGCATGTTGTCTGACTCGAGAGCGGGGTGGGTTCGATCTCGGAGCCGGATGCGGCGGGAACAAGTGCGCTCGTGCATTTCCATTGGGATGCCCAGGAGTTGCTCGGCGCGTTCTGCAGAGACTGTCTTGCCATCGGTGATGCCTGTGGCCGGGCCAAAAATGGCCAGGCTGCCGTTATGGAAAATCTTCTTTCTGAGGAGAGCGATGATGCGGTCATCCACCTTGAAAAGGTTGGGGAAGAAGTAGCAACGGTAGGACGGGAAATCGTTCCGTTCGAGATCGCTCAGCAGATAGATGCGGTAGGGAATGCCTGAAAGCGCCAGTCCGTCGATTCGCTGTCGAATGAGTGCGAGGTTGTGGAAGCCGGTGGTGAAATTGCCATAGAGCGGGGCTTCGTCGTCGATGACAAAGGCAATAGCGTGCTCTGTTTCGCGATGTGGCCAGTTCATGCCGGCTTCGAGAACTTTCTTGTCCCTTCTGACGATTGACTGGATCTCATCGGAGTTGAAGAACCCGCCGGCGATGTCCATCCAGTAGTGATGCAGGTTGCGTGACAGCGCGAGGGCAGTATTACGAAAGAGGCCGGCCTTCACTTCGCCGAGATTCATGAACGATCCCAGGGGCGGACGACGGCTTCCCGGGCTTTCTCCGCTCAGAAATGTGCGGGCATCGTTTTCGATGAGCAGCAGCTTCTTCCGCAGTGCCATCGAATCGCTTAGCCCTTCGCCTTCAAAACCGTATCCAGGCCCGCGCGCGTGGTAATCGGCCGGGGTGATCAGGCCGTCGAGCGAAGGATGGTCGATCAGGTCTTTCACACCGATGGAGCCGCTGCTCAGGAACATCGAGAGCGTGTCCGGCCCTTTGCCGGTGCCGAAGAAAGCCTCGTTGTGCTGCCAGCCGATAAGTGGCTGTTTGAGGGCGTCGATGCCGAGCAAGACTTTTCTGCTTCTGGTTGCATCTGCCAGTCCCTCGAAAATCGTGTTTATCCAGCGGCCGAAGTAATCGCGCATGAACAGCGCATAGTCGCGCTCCATCGCCATCTCCGAAGCGGCTGGCCAGTGCCGCACGGATTCGACCTTCTGACGCAGCATGTCGTCGGTCGGCACTTCAACGGTGGTCAGTTTTGCAGACTTGTCGCCCCAGGATCTTTGGAGTGCGGCCGCGTTTCGATACTTCTTCTTCAGCCACTGCCGCCAAGCCTGGTGGTTGGCTTCGCTTCGGTCATAGAAATTTCCACCCAGGCTGAGGGGCGTGATGCCTTCGCCATGCGGGAAGACCATGTAGCCGATGACCTGTTTGCCCCAGGGCCGCGACTCGCAATATGAGATGATGCTCTTGAAGCTTGCCGGCAGCCCCGCGAGATATTTCTCCGATGCATACGACGCCTCGTGGAACAGATTCCCATCCGAATCGGTCTGCATATGTCCAGGATTATCCTTTGCCCACTTCGGCGGCACCTTCGTGCCGAACCTGACGACAAAGAGCGCATCCTTTCGCTGTGCCAGAATGTGTTCCGCCTGCCGTTCAATCGTCAGGCCCTTGTCATCAGGATTCGGATCACCGTAGTCGTCTTCGCCGCGCCAGAAGCGAGAACCGCCACCGTCACGAGAGAGGTTGAGATAGTAAATCCGGACGCCGCTGCGGATGAAATGATCCGTCCATTCGTGCCAGTGCGGGCCCAATATGCAATTGCAGTAGGCGGATGATGTGATGGGCTGACCATCACGTCGAACCTGGATACGACCGTTCTCTTGACCAAGAGTAACTGTGCCGGGGAATCCATTGGGGGTAACAGTCATGTTATTTTCTGCGGTTGCCGGGAGAAATATCAGGAGAAAAAGAAGATGAGCCATGGTTTCTTTTTTGGGTTGCGCCGGGATTGCGTGCCATGCGAAACCTGTCGCTCGGCTCCCTCAGCGCGTCTTTGGGTAGTCGTCGCCCAGGAAGAGCTCGTTGATTGCCTCTACGGTGTTATTCACCAGTAACTGGCCACCCTCGGGCCCAACCCAGTTGGACTTGATCTGCGCGCTGTAATGGCCGCCATCCAATGCCCGCTGCGTGGGCAGGTAGAAGCCGTTATTCGAGCCGTCGGCAAGCTGCACGAGGAAGGTCTGCATTGCCCGGCTGCG